>Ga0207428_10001331_pt1 | contig 26275 bp, 20 predicted proteins | sample RhiMethybrSRZTD1_FD_187600 | JGI IMG/M metagenome (GOLD analysis project Ga0207428, IMG submission 187600) | Populus rhizosphere microbial communities from Tennessee, USA - Rhizosphere MetaG P. TD hybrid SRZTD1 (SPAdes) (version 3) | ecosystem: Host-associated > Plants > Roots > Rhizosphere >...
CCACCTGTTTGTTCATTACCAGACGGAATTCCTCCAGGGATACCGCCAGGTGGTATTCCTCCTCCACCTGTTTGTTCATTACCAGACGGAATTCCTCCAGGGATACCGCCAGGTGGTATTCCTTCTCCTGTCAGAGCCCCCTCAGAAGGTGCAAAAGATGAACTCCCATTTGTTATACCGAAACCCTGCCCTACAGCTGGACTTATACTACATGGTGGCAAGAGCTCCATGTTAGCTCCAGGCGTGTCGGAACACTTTACAAATGAGTCAACAATTCCCAATAATGGTTGCCCTCCAAAGTGATGGTTGGTCTTGTTATCATCCAATGAAATAGATACTATCTTGCGATCGTTAATAGTAATGGTAGTTGGAACTTCAAACCAAGATATTCGGTTATTTGCTCCTACATCTGAAACGCCCTTTATGATAATTTGCTGGCCAGATCCACTAATTGGTAATGTCTGTATACCCCCTGGAATTGTTTTAAAGTTTGTCAGCTCGTGAGTGTGTGCATTAGTTCCGCTACTATTGTACCATGTCATATTGCTTCCAAAAGAGGTAACATTCCCGTTGTTCAATATGATACTCCAATTCCCAGAAGCTAGCCATTTGCCATTTGGAACGGAAACGAGGGTGTTTATTTTCCCATTTGTTACAAAGCCCGACAGTGGTTGCGATTGAGATCCTCCAAGGGACTGATTGGAGCCATCTAAACCGGATGTTGTTAGATTATTACTATTCAAGAACTGACCTGTTTCACCACCAATCTGAGAAAAAGCAAAATTATTGTAATTTTGCAAGGAAATTAGTGAAATTAATCCCATCAGAGCTAATACGACTGTTATTGTCGTAATATTTTGACCCCTAAAAACTTTTGTCACTACACTCTTCATAGACAGTCAACTAATGTTTGGTTCACGGGTGTTCTTAAATGTTAGTATCTAAGTTTTATAATTATGATGTTTTTAACACGCTGGAGGGTTACAGATTTGCTACCATGTCCATTTGCATTACAGCGTATTTTTATAAGATCTCTAATGGGGTGCAATGAGTCATGTCATGTCTTTCTAATCTCAAACTATACCGTCATTAAACTTATCCTCTTGTGAAAAATTATTGATTCATTTAAAGTTGCCTCAACCCGTGCGAATCTGACGAGTTGTACTTCGTCCAAATAGATTACCTAATTGAGCTATGCTTCATACGTTCACGACCATCGATCTGTTCTCATCAAAAAGTTTTTTATAATACAGGTCTGAAACTGAAATATTGAAAAAAGCGCTAATTCTTTTGTCTAGTTTCGTAGCATTTACAGTACTCATAAGTCTAGTATTTCAAAGTAATTATGCGTTATCCAATACACGAGAAACAATAGCATCAAATAATGGGAAAAGTTTTGATCCATTGAAAATATTTGATACTCTTGCAATGGGACGGTCTGATACTTCTGGTAAAAACGATATGTACGTAGACCATGGAAATTCACCCAAATATACGTCTGTTAGTTCAGATTCTACAAGGACAGTACGAACTAATTTTGGATACTATCATGGATTCAAATTTCCAAATACTTACCAAATCCCACATAGAATTATTCCCGATAAATATATTCCTGATTTTATTACCAGCGGAGATATAGGATTCTCAACGGCTGGAGCCTGCGGAGGTATGGCATTTGCAGCCCTAGACTACTTCTATGCTCATAAATTAATCCCAGGTTATACTGATACTCCTTCAAATGATAATCCTCTATCAAAATACATATTCCAGCGACTTTATGACAGTCTGGACATAAGCCTTTTGGGAATACTTAGATCCTTAGGAAGTATCGTAGCTAGTACATCACCGCTGGGTTCCGTGGCTAATCTCGATGCGGTACCTAGGTATGTTTATTTGACCATGGCACCAACTGAGAATTCACATACAGTTGCAGGATATTGTACTGTTGGATGTTTCCCAGGCATAAGGCCTCTAACAGATAATGAAGTTTCTAAGGCCACGCGTATCCTCGACCAGGGTAGGCCTGTTGTGCTTGGACTAATACGTGCCTCTAGCATAGGAGATATTGGACTTAATCATCAAGTTGTAGCCTATGGGTACCATTATGATAAGGCATACAATGGTTACACCTTTAACATATGGGACAATAGATTCCCAAATAAGGAAGTAGAAGCAACATGGTATCCGGGAGTTCACTATGGAAAACTATGGTATTGGCAACAACATTTTGTACCAGGTAAAGGTTTCGTAACAGAATTATTGTCGAACCCCGGTTCGTGGAGGGGTTTCTTTGTTGAGGATTATTCGCCAAAGACACCTCCCAATATACCTATTGATATAGATTACGATGGGGTGGAAGACTCAAATGACAACTGCCCTAGCCAGAAAAATCCCGATCAAACAGACACCAATAAAGATGGCGTAGGGGATGCATGCCAGATGGGTGATCAGGATAATGATGGAATAACTGACTTTAAAGACAACTGCCGATATGCCGCCAATCCTGACCAAAAAGATCAGGACAATGATGGAGTAGGTGACGCATGTGAAAATATTATTTTATAGCGATACTATGAGCGATGCCCCGCATGATGAAGGGGAACGTAAATCCCAATTCATTACAAGTTGTTTTGACACTTTTGGCAAAAGTCATTATTGTAAAATCCGTTGGCAAATAGCACTTAACGGCTAGGTGACTAGGAACTAGCAGTGAATACCCTTCAAATTTACTAGAAAGATGAGCATATAAAGTTTTTACTTTATCATATTGTGATGATAAATTTACCTAGACTGAAGGGATGCGTGACGATATCGGTGCTAATGGAGGGTTTCTTAAATTGTTATACCATACCATTTGTTTAAATGAATTAAGAATCTTAGATTGTATATTTTTGAGATTGTAGTAACGAAAAATAAAAAATTAACTCCCTATTTGTTGTATATTAATAGGGTTAGCAAAATCAAAGTTGTGTAATCCGGCTCTCATTGTTGTGTCTGTACATGGAGCATTATCCTTCATATAACTTGACCACATAACCTGACACGTCCTACATTTGAATTCGCCTGGTGGCCTTGATGGTTTTATTATTCTCTGCATATTATATTTACAACACATCAGATATAACAACCTTGCCTTTAATTACATTGATTTAAAGTAAAGACAACCACAAACTCTACAGGGGTGTTTGTTGTCTATTTGACCAGCATAATATACATGTCTGTTTTTAGGATGTAGACAATAAGTGCAAATGTCATATTGACTCATCGAAGCAATAGTGGGATTATGAGGACATAAATGTTTGGAATTATTAACTAATAGTTAGCATCATTTGTTTATCTCCACATCCTCAACAAACATCAAGTCCTTTTGTCCGTTCATCACATCTCTGACAATGAGTTTTATCCTTTCGTTTCCAATCCTCTATAACTTATTCCAGACTGACAAACTTTATCATTTCTATTTATAGTAACTAAATTTCTTCAATTCGCGGAATAGGGTTGGTAGTTTGTGAATCAAATTTGATATGAATTTAACAGTTAAATTCTGAAGACTCTTTTTTTTATTTTATATGAATATTATTAGTTATGAATTCAAGAAGTGTTATTAAAAATCCAAGATGACAGTATCGGATGATAAGATTTCATTAGTCCTGACAAAAAATAAATAATTTCAGTCCTAGTTTTCATTCTTATGAATAATATGTAATGTGTAAGCACTTAGAATAATCTTGTTTCTAGCAGTCTTTTTTATCATACCGCTATCAGACAATTGATCGACTATTTTATCCGTTTGTTTACTGCTTAATGCTAATCCTTCGCCTACCTGATATTGATTAACAATACGTAATTCCCCTCCGGTTAAGTCATATATCTTTTTTAAGAATATAACAGATTCAGGCTTAAACATCTAGATGAATAAGTTAATCGCATTCGCATTTAAGGTTTCATGGAAAAGGCTACCTTTTTCTAAAATCATCAGGTTTAATCAATGCTAATTTTGTAATGGGCCGGAAAGGATGAATCTGGAATTCAAGATGGGTCGTGATTGGAAATTCTGAATTTTTTTACGTATCATATTTACATATCATTTTTCCCTGAACACTTAATTGTTGTCTTTACTATATGATTTTAATGAATCAAAAAAGTGTGATGGCAATAAGTGTAGCAGGAGTTGCCCTAGTGTTACTACTTGGAGGTACAGCGACTACTATTATTCTTTTTAATAATGGATATGCTCAGTCAACCAAATTAGGAGAGCCAATTTTTGTAGAAAAGGGAGGGGATACAATTAAGAGAGAAATTGGCCCTAACACAACACAATACACCTTTACTTCTAATGGAAAGATGAATGGTAATATAGAATACTCTAAAGCAGGGGAGTATATAAGTATCGCAAAAGGCAACAATATGACATTTGATCATGGACATGGAGTACTAACAACCAAGGATGGTAGTGAAACGGCAAACTATACGTTCATAGAAGTGAGTAATGGTACGGCATATCAAGGGGCTTCAGCATATAGCACAAATTCCACAGGCAAACTATCCCCTTTGAATAATATATTGGTTATATTTAAGGGTCCAACAAACGAGAGTGGAAATTATGCACTTAAACAATGGTCTTGGAAGTAGTACTACGGTAATGATTAGTGCTTAGATAACAGATTATTTTATGAGATTATGAACGCGCAACATAAGCGCCGGAACGGATAAAAGACATATTTTTCCTAATCAATGGGTTCAACTATGCAGACATGACTTTAAAAGTAATGGTGATGATTTGACTAGAGCGGCCCCACATCTACTTGTGACAACGGTTAACCAATCATCCTTAACAATTTATTCCAAATGGTTTCCATAGATTTCTTGTTTAGTTTGCATGATTGCAGTCCAAATCCATTTAAATAAGCATACAATACAGACACGATTTGAATAAGACAACTAGTCTGTCATTATCTCTATCGTTGTACATTGTCTGCACTTTGGTAGTTTTGCCTCATTTTGTCACAGATTTGTCAGCACAGAGTCCTAAAACAAATGCCAGCGGAAGCGTTAATCTGCCTTTGAACGTAGGTGATTCGATTTTTAATGCTAACACAAGCATAACCCTGGGAACAAAGAATATATCATCAACTCCTTCCCGAATTACAGAGTCAGATTTCTCTGACAAAGGATTCCTAAAAGGTGTAGGAAATGTTACTTGGAATCAGACTTTCATAAGTACCTACTTATCTGATAAATTGCTTGAAGGCAAAGGTAATGGAACATTCGAGACCCCCGATGATAAAAGTATTGCTTGGAATTCTTCTGACATAGGAAGACAGGTTGATGGCCATTGGGTTTTCTATGGAATAATACTATTCAATAAAACACAAAGCGAACCATTGTCTTTCCTGAATAATAGAATCGGTTTTTATAAGAGTGTTGCTGGCAACGAGACAGATTACATCTGGCTTCTTAAATAGTCATCTTTTTTCTTTTGCTTAATGGATAAAAAAAATTATTGGTAATTGGCGGCATCTGCCACGAATTCATTGTAGGCGTGAGCGCCTAGCTTGATTACCCTGCTGTTTGTCTATTCATTAGCTCCACGTGCTCCTCCAATGGCAAATTTAGAGTTCCCGTTAATCTAAAACAGAGGTATGTTCTAAGATCCTCTTACTGTATTTGGTAAGGATCTCTCCAAAAGGTAAGATTGACAATTCAATAAATAGTTCACATTCTAAAGACTGTGCTCAAAATATTGTAGAGGTGGGAATTACTATCGTTCGAGACGATTAAACATACCCGTGATAAGGTTTCCACCGTGGCTAATTAGGTCCATAAACTCCTTACCAAGAGGTTCTAGGCTTTTGTCTGACATCATCTTTGCGTATACTTCTTTCCTGTGATTTTGATCTCTAAAGTATTGGAGCTCCATCCAAATATCTTCATCTTCGGCAGCAAGGGTTTTAGTAATATTTACCATGATGAACATTCCAGATGCATTTGCAGACTCTATTGTTTCCTGGGTATCTTTTCCAGCAAGTTGATAGTATTCAAGTCTTACTCCGTTACTTTCAAACCATGGAATAAACTTCTTAAGGTTCTCTGAGATAGAGTTGTAGTTCTTTTTTGGAACTCTATAAAAGTAAGCTGCAAGGTAACCTCCAGCATTGAGTTCTTTTGAAGAATTTGTATCTGTCATGATTATAACTATTGATACGTTACTTATAAACAAAATTTGGACTAAAATAAGAATGTCAATATGAAATGCCTTCGTTACGTATCTTAATTGGTAGATATTAGTCAAAAACCAAGCCACTTTGTTAGTGCAAGGAGTATCAAATTTGACAGGATACAAGACAATGAAAATATGTGGCAAAATTAAATAGCGAAAAAAATGTTAGTTACTACTTTTAGACTTTACCCGGGAGGGATGAATCTGGAATTTCATGTGTGTCGGAGTTAGTAATTCTCATTTGTCTTTGTTTCTAATTGCAATTTGAATATGGTATGAAGATAACTTCTTTTTATTACTGTATGATTCCGATCCCATAACCTTCAACTTAAGGAATTTCCTGTCGACCAGTAGTACCTTGGTCAGTAGTACCTTGGTCGCCCATAGAAGAACTAGTGATTATTCAATTTTAAAATCAAAGTAACTGGACAGGAGCGTGGCGTGAAGGAAAAGGGCATAATTCGAAACCTTCGCTAGATTTTCAAAAATAGTGAACTGATGGGTCCATATGGTGGACGAGTAAAGGAGGGCCCATCAGTCCATCTAACCAAATTATCCCGGTAAGAGGCAATAGTTCAACAAATTATAAAATGGTTTGATAGGCCCATCATGGTTGAGAAAATGGGCCTATCGGCGATTCTCCATGGTGTGGTTCCTTTGTTGGTTATCAATATAATTGCCAATAAATTATAAAAAAGGTTTAGACTGACCTTAGCCATCATTTTTGGTGAGATCCTGATTGATAAGCATTCAATTCATCTCCTACTGTTTGGAATAGTCTATTCATCGTGATAGGTTTATCCAGAGCTGAATCTATGATACCTTCCTCCATGTATTGGAAAAATAATATATGTTCTTCAAAATTATATGCACTCATCAATATCGTTCTTACTTTAGGATTCGAATCTTTTACTTTTTTGAGTAATTCTAATCCATTTAGACCTGGCATTCTTAGATCAGAAATAACCAGTGCATAGTCCTCTTTGTTCTCTGTAAAATGTTCAAGCGCCTTGATAGGATCGGTAAAAGAGAAAACTGAAATTTCATCAATATTTTCGGCCAGAGCCTCATGGAACAGTTGCGCAGTATGGACGTCATCATCCACGACGCTAACAATCCTATTGCTAGTAGGCATTAAACGCTAAACCTCCATTTGCACAACTTGCACCATTATTTCTATTTGAAGGAATTTACAATTACTTAAGTTTTTTCTGGTGTTAGGACTACAAAATTGAATAAAAACTAGTCAAAAGAAACTTTATGAGGATTTACTATTAGACTCTGTGACAATCTCGAGCCGCGCCGCCGGAAAGATCGAATGCATCAATGCAACTACTCTTGCTCTGAAAACACACTAGTTCAGAATTGAATTTGGTATAACACCATTTGTCTGATTTTGCTGCTTCCACCTTTAATGCACTATAAGAGACCACGATCGTTGCTGCGAAGGTTGCAATTGATAATGCAACAACTATTACAAACAGAGCGTTTCTGTTCATTAAAACCTCTTTTGGCAAATCTAATAATAAAAACGTATAGAACCCTTACAAACTATTTACGATGATTCACTGGACGTACTTAGACTTGGTTTAAAAGTTACTGCATTACATAGTAAACTGCAGATGTTTCCATAATACATTTTTTATTCATTTTGTAATACGGGTGATTTAAAAATTGATTTAAAAGGTGAACTAAATTTGCAAAAAACATCGCTAACACTACATTGTTACATTTAAAATAACTTTTATACGGGTTTGAAATAGTTTTCGAGCTGTCGGGCTAATTATTGTTCAGATTTGTGGTAGATCTGTCAGAGCGTGCAGGTGAGGTAATTGTGCACTTACATCCTTTGTCCTTTAGTATCTTTAGTTGCTCGTCGTATGAGTTTACAAAATGTTCCTGAAATGATAGGCCGGTAGCAAATGCTTTATTTAAATCGCTTGTATGTCGATAATTCCTTTTCTTCATTTCGATAACAAGTTCTTGGTGCCTAAGATATAGGGCTGCCAATTTCCCCTTCCATCTTAGGGTTTCAGGGTGTCTGGAATACCCAGATTTATTTTTAGTCAAAATATTCCATAACCCGTGCAATTCTCTGTGCTCACCGAGGAGATGTTTCGTGCATAATTTATTTACAGGAATATCCCAGATTCTCATATCTTAATTAGTTTCTCCAATTTGAGAGGTTAATAGTACATCATTAATACAATACCTAAAACTAATCCAAATATCAAATGACCAATAAAGCTTGCAATTGAAGGTAAATGGCCTAACTTATGATTCCACAAAGAATGTCCCGTTATTGGCTTGTGAATTGGTACAAGTGTGGTAATCCAAAGAGTAAATCCATACAGAACTGATAACGCCAAGGTGTAATCCTGTGTAATAGGTATATTAAGAATTGAAAGCATGACTGAAAATGCGATACCTGCCAATGATCCATTTAGGAAATGCAGAAAAAAAATATATTTGAAATTAAGTTGATTCCGAGCAATGTGGAAAAATCTAGTAGAAAGGATCTGATTTTCATGCCATTCAAAAACTCCCCACAATCCCCATTTTCTCCACGATGGGATTTCGGACATTGTCATTACCGCGGTAGCTACTATTCCCGAAACAAGACCACTATAGATAGCATCTAGACCCGTACTAATCATTCTTTAATCTTTTCACTGACTTTCGCTCTGTCTTTTGTAACTTCTTTGATACTTGACAAAATACCACTTAACTTTATCCCTTTCAAAAATTTTACTTTTTTGAGTTTATCATTTTCACTCTTCATACCTAGTAATTCAATTCCAATACCACCGACTAGTATAGGAGAATTGCTTATCCTTGAAGTTAATATTCTATTTATCAATTTATTTGTAGCACCGATGTTCTCGGCTAAAGTTAACGAGATCATAATCAAATCAGGCTCGAATTTGCTTGCAAAAGCTATGATCGCATCAGAAGGAACAGAAGGTGCAATATTGGACACTGAATATCCTTTGCTTCTAAGAAAAGATTCGATTACCATACAACCTAAACTATGATATTCGCCTTCGGGCGTGCATATCAGGATTCTGAGGGCTTTTCTATTCGCTACAGAATTCCTTGAGGTTCTTTCATTTATTAATCTTACAAGTGTATGCGCAGCACTACTACAGACGTGTTCTGTAGCAACATCCAGCTTACCCGCCTCCCACAATTCTCCCACCTTGTACATCACGGGAGCCAATAATCTTTCGTAGAATCTAAGAAGTCCAAAAAACTCAGAATATCTCTCAAATATATCAATTAGGGAATTGGTATCATTTCTAATGAGTAGCTCCAACATTTTCTCTTTCATAGTAATTTCCATTTTTTGTGTATCCGAAGAATGACAGGCAATAAAAGTAACAACGTTCGGGTCGTTTTGAAAATCTTTTGGGATATCATCAAGTGCTACTTTAAATGATCTACCCAGATATTTGACAATTTTCTGTTTAACCCTTCCATTTTTGTCATCCCATATGTTCCTTACAAGATATGCATATGAATGCCCCTTTACTTTTTTATCTCTGATAAATACCAAAGTAGTGTACTAGACCTCTAATAAAGAACGAAGTGAGTAATTGATTTGTAAAGTTGTTGTATGCATTCGTAAGCAAAAACTTACCATGTTTAAACATGCTAAATACAGTGAATTCGTATCTTGTGAAACAGATTGTGGGAAGATGCAATAACCAGACACGCAATTGCAGCGCCTATGCAATTTCTAATTGTCATGGCATATCCTGGCGGTGATGCAAGAACTGACGTTCCAAATGTTAGATAGAAATTATCAAGCAGCCAAACTGTCAATGTAATCCAACCAATAATCCCAGCTATTATCGACCCAAGTCTAGCGCCTTTATGTATAAAGAATATTGAAAAAGCAATACCAAAATACCAAAGGCCTGCCAGCATGACCCAAATGGGTTCATAGATTTCTATTCTCGCATCCAACAGGTAGTACGTAAATCCTATAATTGCCAACACTATAACAGAACCTAATAATATTTGTTTATTCAAACGTGAAGATGTTCTCTCTTTTATGATTGTCCTCCCATTTTCGGTTTGCTCATCTTTCGCTATTTTAATTGATTTTTGAAAGTTCTTTAAATGCAGTGGAATGATATTTGCAATAGAGTTGTCTTTGACTATTGCTTCATGCCTGAGGCTATCGATAAGAGGGCGCGCCAACGATGCTTTAACAGGTGTTATGAGATCAATCCAGTAAGATGAAAGTCTTGGAGTTAAGTATGGAATGATAATGATTTTAATCGATTTTTTTAGTGTTTTACCATATTGTACCATCATATCCAGGTAAGTAAGAATCTCTGGTCCACCAATATCAAATGTTTTGGACTTTGTTTCATTCGTTTCTATGGACCTGACCAGATATTCTACTACATCATCAATCGCAATGGGTTGGCATTTGGTCAATACCCATTTTGGACATACCATCAAAGGTAACCTTTCTACCAGATATTGCAACATTTGAAAAGAGCCGCCCCCATGTCCCAATATGACAGCTGCTCTAAATATAGTAACACCAGCATTAGATTTTTTTAGAATTTCCCCTACCTCCATTCTACTTCGCATATGCTTGGATAATTCTTGCACTGGTGCATATGTTAAGCCCCCGAGGTAAATCACTCTCGATACTCCAGCTTCATTCACCGCCTTTGCAAAATTTTCTGCAGCATTTCTATCACGCTCTGCGAATTTTTTCCATTCTTTTGACGACCCCTCCATCGAGTGGATAAGATAAAATGCAATATCAACACCGGCTAATGCCTTTACTAGCTCAGGATAGTTTTGGACATCAGCTTGTACAAATTCCAAATTGCCTCTATCATCCTGAAAATAACCTGAAAGTGAATTTGCATTTCTTGTCATACACCTTATACTCCAGTTGGTGCTGCCAGGCCAGAGCAGTAACCTTCTAACAAGCCTGCGGCCAATAAATCCACTAGCTCCTGATACTAGTATTCTAATTTCCTTTCGCTTATTTGCCTCCATACTGTTATCAGTAACCCTATCCATTTTTTTTGATTGCAAGTCATTTGTATCCAGCTCATTTATTACCAGTTTCATCGCACTTATTTCCATTTAAAGTGTTAAAATCGACTAATTCGACTCAATTCTTGCACCTAAAAGCTTTCGCGTGGAGAGCTTCACTCCTGTCATTCTGCCCGCCAGTAATCCAAAGACAGCGCCATAGACTAGATGGAATAGTAGTGAGGCTCCCAATACGAGATTATAGAGTCCTGCAAAGTGAGTTGCTATGGAATGTGCATACGGATTGGCCTCTGTGATCATGAATGTATCCAATCTGGGTTGAATTCCAAGTGTAGCTAATGGAGCGAACAATACGGCCCATAAAGATAACCCTAGCATTAATCCCAGCGTCACTCCCCTTACCATGTGGTATGGGACCAGTTTTCTCCAGAAAACCGCTACTTGCCCAAATATGTTACCAGCAACAGTACCAGTCAATATATGTAATCCCAATCCAATGTTTTGAGCAGAGGTAGGATCGTTAAAACCCAGCGATAATCCAATTACTGCAAAAAAAGTGCCGCTTGGTGTCCCGGATACAAAGTCGATGATCTCTAGCAAACCCGAAATTATAGTAGCTGATATCAATCCCGCAAGTGTGCAGTATACGATCACCATTTTAGGTGTATTTTCTATATGCTGTAGTTCCATACCTCTATCGACGTCTCGATGTATTTAAACTAATGCTAACTTTTTATCCTAGTGCTAACTTTTGATTAACATTGATCTGATAAGGAACCGTATTCGAACAGTTATCAAATAGTGAAATATCAGATCTCAAGCCTGCGGGAAGTGTAATTTTAACAATTTAATTCTAAAGTAACAAACCTAGTCCAATTTGATTTTATTTCTGCATACTGGAAGGGATTGACATTGTTTACAATGTGAATCTTAGTACTGTCGTAATTGTGTTAATTTTGATGGGCCAGAAGGGATGAATCTGGAATTTCAGATGGGTCGAAATTAGAATTTTTAAATTCAGGGATACAATTAATATTGTTAATTACTGCTTTTAGGACTGATAACACCACGGCCCCGTCGGGATGCGCATTGTTAACAATTCGGATCCAGAATGAAGGTGAACAAACAAGACCTTCATGTGCGGATGTGATCTAACGATAAACCATTCAGTCTAAAGATATCTTCGAGATGCCATCAAGTATTTTGACATGATCAGCCTGAGGCTCAGTTGTAATGTAGAGCATGTGATCTCCTCCTAGCGGTAAAGTGATTCTTTTTATCTTTTCATATTCTGCCAAAACGTACTTCCCTTTCCCTATTTTCGCAGCCAATTCATTTCGCGATTTCCAGGCGTTTGTCGCCATTTCTAGGGATTTTTTACTTTCTTCAGGAGACAGCAAATTAGAGACTCCCGGTTTGTGATCGGAGAACATTATCTTTCCGTTAGAGTCGCAGATAGTAGCCATCCTAACGTTCGGGTCTAGCTTCATTATTTCTGAATATATTTTTTGATAATTCATATTCATTAATTTAACTAGTCCAATCTATATAAACACAATTTCTACTTTTCAAGCAAGGAAAGAGATTATTGCTTAGCCGGGTAACTAGGTACTTTAAAAAGCATTGATTATTATGAGCCCGTCGGGGTGTGAATCAACTTTGATTCAATTTTCGGACTTGCATTATATTCATACCAGAAGGGCTAAGCTAACGGTGCGGTCGAAGGCTCAAACTTGAATCTGTGATAAGTATATGAGGGGTCAAATAGAATAGCTATTTTCCAGCTTCGCTTATGGTGAAATAATCATTTTTTAATTACTTCTAACCACCAGATTCGAGTTACTTATTTTATTTGTTTTCTATCGAAAGATGGGAATGTCCAAGGTTGTCCGACGGTTAAAAGAGGTGTCTAGCCAACAACATTATCATGTGTTCGTGTTTAGTCCTTTACACAAAATATTATTATTCTAATGTCAATAGAATTAATGAAGTATGTTTTCTGATGAGAATCTTGGTAAGGCCATTGATTTTGTAAACCCTAAGGTCGACAGCTGGGCAAAGGACTTGTTTGGAAGCTTTGAGCAATTGAATTTGACTAGACCTCAGAAGGAGCTAGTTCAGGTTTTGACAGCTGAAACTCTCCTGTACAATACCGTTATGTCAAATGAAGAAATCATCGCAATCTTGTCTGACATAATACGAAATATAGCAACCCATCACGCATATGGAATGTTCCTTGACTGGGGTAAGAGAACCTCATTATTCAAGGCAGCTGATGAAGAAAAATGAATGAGTGTAATGCCTTGTTCCCTTATGAATTAGATATCATTTTATAATTCAGTACAACAATTAAGGCACATGAAACAAAGGACACAAAGAACAAAATATAGCATGAGCCCATTAGCATTATCATTACTGATCATTCTGGCTTTTGCTAGTATTACATTTTCTAATCATGCTCAGCTATCGTTTGCACAAAATAACACATCATTTGTTAACTCATTTGAGGAACTAGTAAAGAATGCCAATAATTTGAGTCAGAGTTACCATAACGAGACCGAGAAATTTGCCAAAGGGCAGATCGACAATAAAACCATGATAGCAATAACCGATAACTACGAACAGAAATATCAGAACTTGATAAAAGAAGCAAAAGAATTGCAGCCTCCTAAAGAATTCCAAAATGCTACAGATCTATACACAAAGAGTCTTGAATTAGAGCTTCAAAGCAATAATCATTTCCGAGATTATCTATCTACTAATAATTCTACTGAGAATAATTTGTCTTCAAAGTTGTTATCCGATTCATTCAACTACGAGCTTGAAGCATTTAAGAAACTTAAGGCCTCTGGCTCCTTTACGATTTTGCCATGACTAATGGAAAATTTATTGCCCAACAATCTTTATTTTATTTTCCAGCCGACTTTTTTTATTACAATGGCACCCATACATAGTATGAATATACCACCGGTCATGCTGATAACACCTGATGCTAAATACGGTCCTTGCGGATTCAGAAAATAGGTAAGAGCAAGGATAATGAGATATAGACCGACTAAAATCATTATGATTCCTAAAATGCACATTGCTGTCTGTGCTGCAGTTACCACCTAACTGTCCACCGAATTGCTTACAGGATTCAACTATTTATGATTATTAAAAAATTAGACAAATTAATATCACAGAAAAACGTTGTGTGTCAGTCGTTTCGCTATAAACATAGATTGGGCCCGCAATTTCATGATAAAACAAATTTGCTGGATTTTTTAATGATTTTGATTTGTGCTCATTGATCTTTCTCCAATATCCTATTGGCGCGCCCGAATGACGTTACCATGTTAAATTATCTTATTGCTCAAGTATTTCTCCAAATTCTTGAATCACATTCATGAGCACCCGGTCTGATAGTATTAGATTGTCGTCTAAAGAGCCCTCAATAATTTTTTTTAGTGCCTTAGCTCCATTAGTCATATGACGGCTATAGCATTTGTCTTGACGATCGATACTGAATAAGCCGAACCTAGATTTAGAATTATAACCTTCTTGCCATTCATAATTATCTGTAAGTGACCAGTGTAAGTAGCCCATAATCCATGCACCATCATCAATCCCTCTTTTTAGCTGCTGAAGATGAGATATTATAAACTTGGTACGTAGCTTATCATCCTTATCCGCTACACCATTTTCGGTTACAAAAATTGGAACCTTCCATTTATTATGTATGTCCATTATAAAATCATACAATCCTTGGGGGTAAATTTCCCAACCCAAATCGCTTAGAATACCATGTGGCTGTTTATGATTGCTATGATTATTTATTGGAACACCTCCGATAAAACGAGCTGTAGACATGGATACAATCATACTCGGATAAACATACACACTACGATAGTAATTCAATCCTATGAAATCAGTCTTATTTTTCCATTTTTCATGAATTAGAAAGTCTCTAGAGTTTTTATCATGAATTTGCATAGTCTTCAGGTAATTTATATCCTCCTCCCCTTTAGTAACAGCATTGATAAAGTAGTCATTGATAAAATAAGAGAATCTTTTTGCTGTCTCCACATTATTTAATCCTCGGTCCATGAGCCTGTTACGAGTAACCGGTTTGACAGTCATCATTAGATGAGAGAAACCTACTTGCTTCGAAATACCATCTCCGTCTGCATCCACATCATCGATACTAGATATGATATCATATGCCTTAACATGGGCTTCTATTAGGTTATGCATTACATTGTTGGCCCTTTCGCCGTCTAAAAAGAATCCAGGTGGGAAAATACCAGCCAAATAGCCACCTCTTATTATAGTAGCTACGGGCTCGTTTATGGTGATCCAATAGTCTACTTGATCTCTTAACTCAGTAACGATCCTTTCAACAAATTTAGCAAACATATTAACGGTTTCGATACTCTCCCATCCTCGCATAGAGTTCCAGTATGGATCTAAATCATTAGGATCACCTAAAGGTAGATCTCTAATGGGATGGGGCATGAATTTCTGAAACTTTTTCCCTTTGAAATGTGTAGGAGGGGTAGATATCCATAAAGGGAGAGTTAAATGATTTAGTGTTACTATAGGAGTGAGATTCCTTTCCAGCATTGAACTTATCATCTTTTTGTAATGATCTATTGCACTCTCATCCCACGTTTTCTTCTCAGGCTGAATTCTAGCCCATTCTATACTAATCCTGAATGCGTTCAATCCAAGAGAAGATGCATTATCAAAATCCGTTAAATATAACTGTGGATCCCACATTCTCACGGCGTATCCGGCAGGTTCTAAAGTAACTTCCTTTGCACCCTTGTAAAAGGCATTTTGTTTCGTTATAAAGGATATCCTGTTTCTTATGATTTCGTTTCGTGTAAAATAGTCCCAATCATTGTTGATAATTCCTCCTTCAACTTGGTATGATGATGTAGCAACACCCCAAAGGAAGGAGTGTGGAATCCTAAGGTTCAATTTCTCAACATCAACATGAGTAACATATTTGTCGCACTGTAAGCTTCGAAGATCGGCCTCCAGAATTTTCTAAAGTTCATGATGATCTACCACTGATATTACAAAAGGTGTTTCGTTTATAAAAAGAGAATTAGGATTCAATACGAATTCTTTAAAAAATGGAATATAATTACCATCTGATGAAGGGTTTCACCCTCAGTTTTGTTCTTGTCTTGATTGAATGACAATTGCAGCAAAGTGCTTCACAATTAGAAGCTTTATTGTTTGAGCTGTTGCCATCTTTATGGTGATACTGGGTCGTGTATCTACTAAGTTTGGGTTTGCACATTGCACATCTGCACATCTGCCCTTCTGTTTCTTACAGGTTTCTTTCTGTATACAAATAGGACATAAAAATGTCGAGTCTATGAGGTTACTGCCTTTTTGTTTCTTTGGCCCTTAACGCATACAAAAAGTTCTCACATGGCGACAATCTCTCAAACTCTTGCTTTTGCATCAAATTTGTAATCAATTTACGGCATAAAAGCATGTATTTACAAGTGGGCCGGAAGGGATGAATCTGGAATTTCAGATGGGTCGAGTTTAGAGTTTCTAATTTAAGGATAATGGAATCTCTTGAAATTGACTTCTTAGTTGAAAATAATATATTTTCGGCGCCGAAAAATTAATTTTCTGATAAGGATGGCATTACTTTATTCCCTTTACTCCAGATATTTGAGATAATGAAGACTCCCTAATGCTTAATAATGAGAAAGAAATTTTGGATGGTAATAAAATGTTAATTAGGATTAGAATTGAGATTCCATCAAGACCCTCTATTTTCATAATAACTGGGACTTTAAGTTTATTTCTAGTGCTACTAATAGCGGGTACCGTTATTGATGTTCCTAGCGCAGACGCTGTATTAAACAGCAATTATTTTTTTTTAAAGAAGTGGGGCAGCAGGGGTTCAGCTAATGGACAGTTTGATTTTGCACAAAGTGTGGCTTTAGACCATTCAGGATATGTGTATGTAGGTGACTTGGATAATCAGCGCATTCAAAAGTTTCAATTAGCCAAACCTTGTCCACTTGGCACGACACAAATTGAGTCTGGAGTGTGCTTTGTTACTAAATGGGGTTCTCGAGGCTCCGGTAACGGACAGTTCGAGCTCCCAGTAAATGTAGCTGTAGACTCCTCAGGACGTGTGTATGTAGTTGATAATTCTAATGAGAATATTCAAATTTTCAACGGAAATGGTGGTTTTATTAAAGCATGGGGAGGATCAGGTTCGGGTGATGGGCAATTTAGAGGTCCCCATGATGTAGCTATAGATTCTGCGGGGTATGTGTACGTGGCTGATGCTGGAAATAGCAGGATTCAGAAGTTTCAGTTGACCAGTCCATGTCCGACAGGAACAACGCAAGTCACAGATGGTGTGTGCTTTGTTACTAAGTGGAAGCTTAATTTTCGTCCAGTGGGCATAGCACTAGACTCTATTGGACGTATGTATGTAGTTGACAATGACGGGGGAATTCAAGTTTTCAAGGGTAACGGTGAATTAATTAAGGAATGGGATTTAGGCAGATTTCCCTATGGCGTGGCAGTAGACTCTTCAGGATACATCTATGTAGCCGAGTATGGTCCTAATAACAGAATTGAAAAATTTCAATTAGCCGATCCCTGTCCATTCGATACGACGCAAATTGAGTCTGGAGTGTGCCTTGTTACTCAATTAGGAAAATTCGGTACTGGTGACGGTGAATTCGACTTTTCAATGGACGTTGCTATAGGCTCTAAAGGACGGCTATTTGTGGCTGATACCAGTAACAATCGCATCCAAGTGTTTTCCGAGGCTTCCTCAGAAGTGAGTGCCGATTTTAATGGCGATGGATATGATGATATTGCTATTGGGTCACCATTTGAAGATGAAGGTGATTCTTGTACAACCAATCCTCCTATATCTGCTGTAACTGCAAGTGGTAATGATGGCAATGTACCTCAAAATGTTCTTGATAATAATATTGCTACAAGATGGTCCAGTCTCGGAATCGGTCAGTCGATTACCGCTGATCTAGGATCGACTAAAAAGATTTGTAGTGTAGATATTGCATGGTATAGAGGAAATGTGCGTCAATATCATTTTGTAATCGCGACATCTACCGATGGAACTACATTTACCACTAGACTAAGTAGTGATAGTAATGGTTCCACAATAAACTCCGAAAAATACACTATTCCTTTGACAAACGCAAGATACATAAGGGTAACTGTAAATGGTAACACTCAAAATAATTGGGCTTCTGTGACCGAAATTGATATCTTTGGACCAGCTTTGTCTCAAATCATATCTGACTCGGGTGCTGTCAACGTCATATATGGCTCATCGGGCGGCCTTTCTGCGACACCATTATCTCCAATTAATGGTAGGAATGACCAGATATGGACTCAGAGTATCATAGGTGGTGTCGAACAAGGTGATGTTTTTGGCTATGCACTGACAACGGGTGACTTTAACAAAGATGGGTTTTCGGACTTAGCGATAGGGGTACCTGGAGAAGACATTGGTACTACCATTCCTGATGCCGGCGCAGTAAACGTGTTATACGGTTCATCAACAGGACTTACCACTACTGGCAACCAAATATGGACTCAGAATAGTCCAGATATTGAGGGTAACGCTGAAGCAGGAGATAGGTTTGGGGGAGCACTAGCAAGCGGTGACTTTAACAAAGATGGGTTTTCGGACTTAGCAATAGGAGTTCCACAAGAGGATGTGGTAAACAGTAGCCAAATTAATATCCTAAATGCGGGCGCTGTAAACATAATATACGGTTCATCGAACGGCCTCAATGCCACTGTTACACCAGATGAATTATGGACTGAGAACCTCGCAGTATTTGGGGTAGATGCAGAACAAGATGATAATTTCGGTGGTGTTTTAACATCGGGAGATTTTGACGAAAATGGATACTCAGATCTAGCAATAGGGGTTACAGGTGAGCGTGTAGGTCCCGATGATAACGCAGGTACTGTAGATGTTGTATATTACAGATCAGATGGAGCATTTAACTGGCAAAGATGGACACAGGATACCACAGATGTGGAGGATGATGCTGAAGTGGGGGATGGGTTTGGTGGAGTACTAGCAGCGGGGGACTTTAATAAGGACGGTGTAACAGATCTTGCGATAGGAGCGCCTTCAGAGGATGTTGGTCCTGTTAATAGGAACGTTAGGGATGCGGGCGCTGTCAATATAATATATGGCTCATTCATTATAGGATTGTGGCCAACTGCAGTAGGTCCTAATAATGGTAGAGACGACCAGATATGGACGCAAGATAGCCCAAACGTTGAAGATATTGCTGAAGAGCGTGATGACTTTGGCGATGGATTAGCAGTTGGAGACTTTAACAAAGATGGGATATCGGATCTTGCGATAGGGGTTTCAGCTGAGGGTGTAGGTGCTGTTGAGCTGGCTGGTGCTGTCAACGTCATATATGGCTCATCGGGCGGCCTTTCCACTACGGCATTATCCCTCGGTAACGGTAGGGCTGACCAGATATGGACGCAAGATAGCCCAAACGTTGAGGACAATGCTGAGAGTATCGATTTGTTTGGCTCTCCGTTAAGAACAGGGGACTTTAACAAAGATGGCTTATCAGATCTAGCGATAGGAAGCGCACTTGAAGATGAAGGTACAATTGGAAATTCCGGTGCAGTCAATATAATATATGGCTCACAGGGATTGGTGTTCGGTTCTGGAGGTTTGAGTCCGACAGTTCCACTTGGTGGTATTGGACGGGATGACCAGATATGGACTCAGAATAGCGCAGGAATTGAAGATGATGCTCAGGCTACTGATAAATTTGGCAATTCCCTTGGTTAGAATCGCAGTTTTGATGTCAAAACGCAAAATACCTAACAAGATTTTAAATTCACTTTTCCGAATCTTGGAAACGATGGGAAATCAACTAATAGAAGTACCGGCTGTCATCCAATAATACCAACATATGGTAACTTGGAAGGGACAAATATGACTTTCATGCGGGTCTGAATTAGAGTTTCTAATTTTAGTAATAACGTAGCCTTCCTTTATTTCATCTCCGCATTGAAATTAGTATTATTTCGGGATCCTGATTTTTGAATCATTTTTGAGATTATCTTCCATCCGTTCGGAATGCATATTCTTAATATTTCGAATGCTATCCGAAGGGATACTATTGAAATACTCGTCGAATCATCAATGAAAGCATGACGAATTCCGGTACGATAGGTCGTTTAGGCTCCCAGTCCCATTTCATTTAATTCCGGATAGATAGTGCCATCATATCCAATATAGATATTTGTTCCACCAATAGTGAACAAGTAGAAGGGATAAAATGGAGAACGAGATTCGTAGCACGGTTTCCAAACCATGATCGGGTAGAGGCACTATGCTCCTTCACGTATGACAACTTTCCCCAGTTTCTGGCCAAATCCGAAAGTTTGAAATTTTGATGAGCGATTTTTAACAAGGTACCCACATACAGGCTAAGATATTTGGCGATCTAGGATCTGGCGCTACTGATCCATATCCCCAAATATGATCGTTAAATGGACTTGGTTGTCCGCTTTTTTCTACCCACATTGCTCCAACGTATATAGTTGGACCATCAGGTGCTGAGGAACCATTGTCTGAAGGTTGAATTTCTTGAGCAGTTCGGAACCAGGAATTAATGATTGTTTGACCTTCACGTGAATATTGTACTAGCCTTTTACCCTCCTCTTCAGTATCAAATGTTATCGCTCCATATCCCATAAGAATATGTAGCCCATCAAATGCACCGTCCCATCTTTGGAGAACATCACCTCCTCCTGGAGAAAGAATATCATCTTGTAGCGGACCACAAGCGGCAACTACCACCCATTCCAAATCTTGTCCGCCCCATATGTCACCTGGATTTTGTGGACCTGAACCTACCTTAGAAGAGGATAGAAAATCAGCATCGCAGTTAGATGGATTAACTAACATCCATCCATCTAGTCCCGCATGTCCAGTATAGAAAACAAAATCTGCTGCATCAACGTAGTCATCGTCATTATCGTGCCAATCAGTCTCCCAAGCATTACAATTACCCCAATTGAAGTTTACATTCCAGCCTGCGCTTGCTAATCCGTCCACAAATCCCTGGGCATTGTTCCTACTACCGCTCAATCCACCCAATTCACCAATCCAAGACGTACCCGCTTCGAATGGGTTAATTGCTACGAGGTTTTTTCTCCGAGTTCCACGAGTTCGTGGTACAGGTCTCTTATGACGCTTGGGTTGAGGTGTGTATGCAATATGTTGTGGACCAAATTCTGTTGCTGGGAACGTAATAATTCTCAATGGAACTTTATGACCTTTTATGTTACTCGTAGCTTTAAACTCCCACACTGGATAAAGATAATGATCTTTATTTGAGGAACAACAATAAGAATACGCTAAATTAGCATCAAAGGATTCAATTTTAAGATTTGATGTAAGCTTTTTAAAGTGCTGGTCTGCAAATTCGCGCGGAATATAATTCGAATCAGTTTCAACGCCTTCAACTGGTAACCATGCACCATTATACCCTATGATCTCATCTGCATCGCCAATCGTAACTCCGAATTTTCCGAGTCCATTGGTTATATGAACCTTAGAGCTTGAACCAGATTCTGGATCCTTTGTTAAGATTTTGACCGTATAGCGTACACGGTTGTCAAGTTGATGATTCTCACGATTACCTTTGGTATTACTAATGGAAACAATGCTTCCAACAGTTTCAAGGGTGTCAATCTTGAATTGGTTTTCGTGTTCGTGTTCGAATGAAGGAAGCAAATCATTGCTTTTTACAAACTCGTCCGCTATCTTGCGAGCATTATTTTTATCTGAAAGATTTGGCTTTAAACTGGGATTCCAAAGCTGAGCCATGTTTGCTGCCCATACTGCACCATTTATGACGTCAACATCAACTATCTTGGCGTCTGATTTTATCGAATGACGACCATTAATCTGTTTTAAGGAATAATTCTGAATCCCGAACAGTTTCCTAGCCCAGTCATCCAAGCTTCGGAGATTATAGTGAGGTGGTTTAAGTCTATAAACAGGTAATGTTGCCAAAGTTTATAACCTCCTATTTTTGACTCTGCATTCATCTGTTCTTAATAGTTCCTGTGAAACATATACGCTGAAAGAAGGATTTTGATTCTTTTCGTTTTCAACTAGCTTACTATTGATAATAAACATTGCTTACGTTCAGTTAAGTTACTTTTAAAAGATGCTCACTCCTCAATCAGTGATCAGTAAATAAGTTATGATTACAAGCATAGTTACTGGTTTTACAAAATAAAGTCCTACAACGAATGTAAGGAAGAGTTATTGAAGAACGAAAAGAGTGAAGTAAATTTTCGGCGCCGAAAAAATTAAACTTCTAATAAACAAGACTCGGATATTTTCTTTTAGGGGATGAAGACTCAATCAAATATAAAATTTAGTAAGAGGTTAACGTAGTTCCCTTGGTCACGGCACGGAGAGATGCATGACTCTAAAGGTGCAAATAGTAGGATTCAGGTACATGAGTTTGGCATTAATACACTTCTAGAATTTCTATCAAGCGTCATTATTAAGTAACCATCCAGATTGCCTAAATAGATGTGTTGATTTATGGTGGTGGTAGTATCTTGTTACATTACGTCCTAGTATTAGCTTTAGAGGCACAGGTGCTTTGAATGAATTCAAACCTGTCTTATGCCATGGCTGGGTCGTCAATTGCGTATATTATCGTCTTGTTTCTGGGTTTGTATGTTTTATTCCCTGTGGCACACGCAGACTCTGTAATAGCTTCAATACCAACAAGTAATAGTCCAATAGATCTTGCATTCAACACAAATAATGGCAATGTCTATGTGAGTCATGCAGGTGCGGGTATGTCTGTAATAGATGCTCAAACAAATGCGGTAATTAAGACTATTCCAATATCAGGAAACTCCCACTTTTATGGATTAGCGTATAATCCTATCAATCAGCATGTGTATGTAGCTAATGATACTGGACCGATTGGTACGGTAGATGTTATAGATGCCTCGTCAGGGGCTCTGATAAAGGCTATTCCGGTGGGCGACTCTCCAGTTCAAGTTTTGTACAATCCATCTAATGGTCACATCTATGTTACAATTACTAACTCTCAGCGTGTAGATGTTATTGATACTTCCACAAATACCGTGATTAAAAGCATTCCTGTTGGTATCCATCCTATCGGGATGGCTTTTAACCCCAATAACAATAGGATTTATGTAGCTAACTCGAATCCGTTTTCAAGTAGCGTTTCTGTTATAGACAGCTCAAGTAATACTGTAATACAGAACATACCAATACCAGGTTCTCCCTGGAGAATTGCATTTAATTCTGATAACGGGAACTTGTATGTGACATTAATTGCAGCAAAGAACGTAGCCGTTATTGATGGATCTACGAACGCAATTATAAGGATTATACCAATGCCTGTTTTACCCCCTTATTCTGGTTCGAGTTTTCAGACGTCTGTTGCTTCAATAGCATACAATCCGATCAATAACTTTGTTTACGTATCTCACATCAATAGTGAATATGTTACTGGAATAGATCCTGCTACAGACACTGTTACTAAAACAATTAAAGTGGGTCACAATCCATTCACTGTTGGATATCATCCTTATAACGATAATATGTACGTTGCAAACACTGATTCAAAAACGGTTTCTGTTATACAAATCGATAAACCAACAACTACAACCCCACAAGCTGTTTGTCCAGAAGAAAATGTAAAACATTGGGATAAAATCGTATTTATGGTAACGTCCCCTGTGTTGGCGAAGAAAGCACATGTTTCAGCAAACACAGAGCTCGATATCAAAGTACTGGATAATCCAAAAGAGGTAGCTGACCTTAAACAAAAGGTATTAAATTTCTTGGGAGTACCCAATGAAAACAAAACCTCGCTAAGAATAATTGACGTAGAGTATGCCATTGTTTGTTCAGGATTAAAGCCTAGCGGTAATTTGTTAGTACTATCCCCAGCTGCGGAACAAACTTCATCCTTTGATTACGCTGTGACAGCCGATAACAAACTACAAATCAATGTTACCTTCAATAAACCAGTAGATACGTCGACAGTCACGGCGGGTACCAGTCTAATCTTAAAGACTGAAGGAAGTCCTAATGCAAATGTAGACCTCACTTGGTCCTCAGGTAATACTCTGTTAAGAATAGTAAGTGTAGACAGATTTACTGGAGGTGGTGGGGCGGTATGCCGATTTGATCCAGATTGTTCATTTACTCTCAACCTTGATGGGACAGGCAGTGGAGTTATTAAAGCAATAGATGGAAGTTTACTAAACGCTGGAACTAAAGACTATTCGACAAGTTTTGTTGCTATTGGTTGATTTCTAAAATTCTGGCAATTAAGTAGCCTATACTCGTTCATTAAGTAAATTTGAATATAAATACTCACTCACATTTATACAGTTTTTCAGACATTAGAGTACCTTGCCCAACATGTTTTTTAACGATTGTAACTCCAAGAAAAAAGATATCACTGTTAGTACACTCAATATTGATATACTTCTATTACTGGGACGGAAGGGATTTCCATTGTTTACAATGTGAATCCTTACTTAAGTTCTAATTTTGATGGGCCGGAAGGGATGAAGGACAAATTTGTACCTAATAATGGATTCATATTCTAGCAGATAATTGAACTCTTACGGCTGGAGGGTTCAGTGGGATTTGAACATTGCCACTAATTGGGGTCAGCTATTTGGAGATCAAAATGTAGGCCCTGAGGTTTGTGAACCATTTTTGACCCTAAAAAACGCCTCAAAATAGACTAGGATTTTACTAAAAACAGGAAAAGCAAATACTTGTGTTCGGATTCGGTGGAACTGATAACGCTAACACCTTAATTGATGAATCCTTCGCGTTTTGGGGTTGGTCGGCTGTGAATATTTTTGACATAGTTTTGCTATCATTCATGTTAAATTACTACCATATACACTACTTAGTTTTTGAAAAATTTTCATACAGGTATCACTGTGGAACATATAGTTAGTTCCATCGGCCTTCCGAAGTGTGACTGAAGCATTTTCGTCAATAATTCGTCTGCCACAAAGAACACAATTCTGATTATGTTCATTTATAACTTTAGGGATCGCTCCTATCATCCATTTTTGTTCTGACTTAATTTTTTTCATATTCATTTTTCGTACTACTTATTTCTTTTATTTTTGATATAAATGACGCCACGAATATTAAGATTGGATTTCAGATCCGGATTTTATAGATCCATTTTTAAGTTTGAGTGCATATGTTACACAAACCCGATTAAGTGTGAGTAAGGTAATCTTGAAAGTTGATACAAATCTTTCCCGGGGACGCGGATTAATTTGTCTTTTTTTCAATTTAGATTTTATTGATATCTTATTGAATTCTTCTTTCGAACATCTAATTAGGTTCTGTTCGTGATGTTTCTTATGGGGTATTTCTGTAATAATCTGATTGCTAATTGAGTATAATGGGAAATAAAAAAACTTAACCAGATTGAGGCCGTTTTATAGAGTTTAGTTGGAGCCGGCGTTAAGCATGTCGGAGGTGATGGACTCCTAGTGTCCACTGATAATAGAGTAGTCTGTATCGTAGACGATGATCGTGATATTACACCGCTTTTTCATGATGCCTTACAAAATGTAGTGGGCATTACTATAATTACATTCACAGATCCTATCAGGGCACTGGAACATTTTCAAGTGAATGAACATGCTTATGTTGTGGTAATATGTGATTTCAAAATGCCTGGACTAAATGGCATAGAATTCTTAAAAAAGATAAAGGATTCAAATCCTTTCGTAAGAACAATATTGATGACTGCATTTGAAATAGAAAATAGGAGATTTAGGGAATATACAAAAAGGAAAATCATAAATGCGTTTTTTCAGAAGCCAATAGGCTTACACGATTTAATTAAAGAGGTAAACACTCAGTTGGAGTATTACGAACAGCAAAAAAAATATCCTTCCTCAGGATGAGAATCAAATTAACTTTTA
>Ga0207428_10001333_pt1 | contig 26247 bp, 28 predicted proteins | sample RhiMethybrSRZTD1_FD_187600 | JGI IMG/M metagenome (GOLD analysis project Ga0207428, IMG submission 187600) | Populus rhizosphere microbial communities from Tennessee, USA - Rhizosphere MetaG P. TD hybrid SRZTD1 (SPAdes) (version 3) | ecosystem: Host-associated > Plants > Roots > Rhizosphere >...
GACGCTGGGAACGTACTGCTGGCGCTGACGCTCGCGCTGGACGCGGAGCATGTAGCAGACATCGAGCCCGGGCAGCACCGCGTCGATGTCGTGACTCACCTGGACGCCCCACGCGGGGGCGTCCGCTGGGATCAGCGTCGGCGGGCCGACGAGCATGACGTCGGCGCCCATCTTGACGAGCGCGAACGAGAGCGAACGCGCCACGCGCGAGTGCAGGACGTCGCCTACGATCGCGACGCGAAGGCCCTCGAGCCGCCCGAGCCGGTCGCGCATCGTGTACAGGTCGAGCAGGGCCTGCGTCGGGTGTTCGTGGGTGCCGTCGCCGGCGTTCAGCACGCTGCCCTTCACCCAGCGGGTGAGCGTGAGCGGCGCGCCGCTGGACGAGTGGCGGATCACGATCGCGTCGGCGCCCATCGCCTGCAGCGTGAGCGCGGTGTCCTTCAGGCTCTCGCCCTTGGACACGCTCGAGCCGCTCGTCGAGAAGTTGATCACGTCGGCCGAGAGTCGCTTGGCGGCGAGCTCGAAGCTGATGCGGGTTCGGGTCGAGTTCTCGTAGAACAGGTTCACGACGGTCCGGCCGCGGAGTGCCGGGACCTTCTTGATGACCCTCGTGCCCACCTCGCGGAACGACTCGGCCGTGTCCAGGATCCGCACGATCTCCTGGGCGCTCACGTCGTGGATCGACAGCAGGTGTCCGTTCACGCTCGCACCCGTCCCGTCCCCGGCTCGCTCATCACCCGTTCGACCACGGACACCGCGTCCTCGCCGTCGACCTCCCGCAGCGCAACCCGCACGTCCTCGTCCTTGCGGGTCGGCACGTTCTTGCCCACGAAGTCGGCGCGGATCGGCAGCTCGCGGTGTCCCCGGTCGACGAGCACCGCCAGCTGGATCGCGGTCGGGCGCCCGAAGTCCACGAGGGCGTCCAGCGCCGAGCGGATCGTCCGCCCGGTGAACAGGACGTCGTCGACCAGCACGACGGTCCACCCGTTGATGTCGAAGTCGATCCGGGTCTCGTGGACCTCGGGCGCCTCGGCCCGGATCCCGATGTCGTCCCGGTAGAAGGTGATATCCAGGGCTCCGACGGGGACGGTCCGACCTTCGATCCGGCCGATCTCCGCGGACAACCGTCGCGCAAGGTCGTCGCCGCGGGCGGCGATCCCCACCAGGACCACCCCCTCGGCGCCCCTGTTGCGCTCGACGATCTCGTGCGCGATGCGCGTTATCGACCGGCGCACCTCGGCCTCGTCCATCAGCTTCGTGGCCGGCATCAGGCGGCCCCAGAGGCCATCGAGAACGACGCCATCAAGAAGGGACGCCCGGCCGCGGGTGCGGCGGGGCGTCGTGTTCGAGCGCACATCGTTTTCGGCTCCCTTCCCGGCCTCTCGGGACCGGACTTAAAGGGGGGAAGTTCGGGGGGAGGATAGCACGGTCCCGCCACCGGACCTGCGAGCGGCCCCCGGGGCGTACACTGGGAGCCCGACATCGAAGGGCGGGACTCTGATGAACGAGTGGGTGATCGTCGGCATCGTGGCACTGATCGTCTTCCTCTTCGGAGCCAAGAAACTCCCCGATCTCGCCCGGTCGCTGGGCAAGTCCTCGAGCGAGTTCAAGAAGGGGATGTCGGAAGGCGCCTCGGGATCCGAACAGGCCCACACGCCGGGCGACGCGGAGCATCGGACCGAGGGCAAGGCGCAGACCCCCGAGTAGTCTCCCCTCAGCTCGGCCCCTCAGCTCGGCCGTTCGGCCCCGGGTCGAGCTCGCTCGCGATCTTGCCGAGCACCCCGTTGACGAACCGCCCCGAGTCGTCCGTGGACAGATCCTTGGCCGCGCGCACCGCCTCGTCGATCGCCACGGCGACCGGCACTTCGCGGCCTAACGCCAGCTCGTAGGCGGCCGTCCGAAGGACCGTGCGATCCACCGATGCCATCCGGTCGACGGTCCACCCCTCGGAGTGTGACCCGATCATCTCGTCGATCTCCGCCAGGTGATCGGTCACACCCTCGACGAGCTCGCGCGTGAACGCGGGCACCGTCCGCCCCGACTCGACCCAGCCGGTCAGGGCCGACCGGCCGTCCTTCCCCGTGACGTCCGCCTGGAACAGGATCTCGATCGCGAGGCGCCGCTCCTGCCTGCGCGAGCTCAAGCAGTCACTTGACGCGTTCCATGTAGGCGCCCGACCTCGTGTCGACCTTCACGCGCTCTCCCTCTTCGACGAACATCGGCACCTGGATCTCGGCGCCGGTCTCCAGCACGGCCGGCTTCATCGCGTTGGTCTTCGTGTCGCCCTTCACGGCCGGCTGGGTCTTCGTGATCGCGAGCGTGACGGAGGCCGGCAGCTCGACCCCGATCGGGGTGCCCTGATGCATCGCCACCTGCGCGGTCGCTCCCTCCGAGAGCCAGCTCGCGCCGTCGCCGACGATCCCGGCCGGGACCGGGATCTGCTCGTAGGACGTCATGTCCATGAACGTCAGGGACTCGCCGTCGCGATACAGGTACTGCATGTCCTTGCGCTCGACGATCGCGAGGCCCACCTTGACGCCGGCGTTGAAGGTACGCTCGACCACCGAGCCGGTCTTGACGTTGCGGAGCTTCGTGCGGACGAACGCCCCTCCCTTGCCCGGCTTGACGTGCTGAAACTCGACCACCTGGAACAGCGTGCCGTCGAGCTCGAGCGTCATGCCGTTCTTCAGGTCGTTCGTGGACACGCTCACAGCACCCTCAGCTCCTTGGTGGCTCGCGGGATCTCACGGCGTCCGTCGGCGGTCACCTCGACCATGTCCTCGATCCGGACGCCTCCGAGCCCGGGAATGTACACGCCGGGCTCGATCGTGACGACCATCCCCTCGATCAGCTCCTCGCCCCCATCCCAGCGCAGTGAGGGCGCCTCGTGGATCTCGAGGCCGACCCCGTGACCGAGCCCGTGCGGGAAGGCGTCACCGTGTCCCGCGTCGACGATCACCGATCGCGCCGCCGCGTCCACGTCGACCGTGGACGCTCCGGGGCGCACCGCCTCGATCCCCGCGCGCTGCGCCGCGGCGACCACGTCTCGGATCTCGTGCAAACGCTGGTCGGGCTCGCCGAACGCGACGGTCCTCGTGATGTCCGAGTGGTACCCGTGCGACCGCGCGCCGAAGTCGAGCTTGACCATGTCGCCGCGGGCGAGCTCGCGGTCGGTGAGGTGGTGGTGGGGTTCGGCCGCGTGGTCGCCGAACGCGACGATCGAGTCGAACGCGCGATCCTCGGCGCCCGCCTCGACCATCGCGGTTTCGAGCGCCAAAGCCAACGCACGCTCGGTCACGCCCTCACTCAGGCCGCCGCCGAGGACCAGCGTCTCGAAGGCCCGGTCCGCGCAACCCTGCGCGCGGTCGATCAGCGCGATTTCCTCCGGATCCTTGGTTCGGCGAAGCTGTTCGACCTCGGCTCCGACCGGCACGAGCTCGAGGCCGTCGGCCAGGTCCGTGAGCTGCTCCCACCCCTCGTAGGTGAGCCCGTGGCGTTCGAACCCCGCCCGAGCGATCCCGAGGGTCCGACACGCGTCGACCAGCGGTTGCGGGAACCCCTGCCGGTAGACGGTCCGGGGCAGGTCGGGGACCTCGTGGCTCGACTGCGCACCGTATCGACCGTCGGTCAGGAACACGGCCGAGCCGTCCGCCGCGACCACGACTTGCGCGTTGGACCCGGTGAAACCCGTGAGGTAGCGAACGTTGGGCAGCCGCGTGACGACCAGGCCCTCGACCTCGAGCCCGGCGAGGCGTTCGCCCAGGCGAGAGCGTCTCAGCCCGTGATCCACGGGAGCGCCTCCAGCGCGACGTGGTAACCACCCGCGCCGGCACCGGCGATCGTCGCGCGGCACGCCGGCGAGATCACGGAGTGTCGACGGAACTCCTCGCGGGCGTAGATGTTCGTCATGTGGACCTCGACCACCGGCAGACCGCAGCCCTCGACTGCGTCGCGGAGGGCGTACGAGGTGTGCGAGAGCGCGCCGGGGTTGGCGACGACGACCTGGAACCCTTCGGCCGCGGCGCCGTTCAGCCACCCGATGAGCTCGCCCTCGTGATCGGTCTGACGCCACGCGAGCTCGTGGCCGAGCCGGGCGCCGCGTTCGGCCACCTCGTCCATGATCTCCTCGAGCGTCTGTGTGCCGTAGCGTTCGGGCTCCCGGCGTCCGAGTGCCCCGAGGTTCGGGCCGAACAGGTACAGGACCCGCACCCTCAACCCCCCATCGCCTGCGCGCCCGAGCCGGACCGATCGAGCGCGGCGCGCACGAGCTCCTCCGGGACCGCGTCCTCGACGAACGGACGGCCGACGTCCTCCAACAGCACGAACCGTGCCCCGCCCCGGTACTTCTTGTCCATCCGGATGGACGAGAGGACCTCCTCGGCCGGCGGGAGGCCGCCGTCCGTCTCGAGCCCAAGAGACGCGAGCAACCGAACGTGCCGGGCCACGAGCCCCGAGGGGCCCCGGCCGAGCGCCTCGGAGAGCCGGGCCGCGAACACCATCCCCACGGAGATCGCCTCGCCGTGGGTCCGGCCGGCGAACGCGTCGAGGCGCTCGAGCGCATGTCCGAGCGTGTGACCGTAGTTCAGGACCAGGCGGCGTCCCTCGTCGCGTTCGTCCACCGCGACCACCGCGGCCTTGGCGCGGACGCACCGGGTCACGACCTGCTCCAGGAGCGCCGGTTCCCGGTCGAGCAGCGGCGATGGATCGCGTTCGAGCGCCTCGAGCAGCTCCGGATCGAGGGTCAGCGCGTACTTCGCCACCTCCGCGAGCCCGCTCCGGAACTCTCGATCGGGCAGCGTGGCGAGCGTCCCTACGTCGGCCAGCACGGCGACGGGTTGGTGGAAGGCGCCTACGAGGTTCTTGCCCTCGGGGATGTTGACGCCGGTCTTGCCGCCGATCGCCGCGTCCACCTGCGCGGTGAGCGTCGTGGGAACCTGCACGAACGGGACGCCCCGCATGTACGTGGCCGCGACGAAGCCGGCGAGGTCCCCGACCGCGCCGCCCCCGAGCGCGACGATCGGATCGTCGCGGTGCGCCGCCTGGGTGGCGAGCTGGCGTTCGAGCGCGTTCATGACCTGCAGCGACTTGGCCTCCTCGCCCTCGGGCACGCCCAGGTGCACCACGCCCAGACCACGGGCGGCGAGACCGTCCGACAGCGCGGCGAGATAGCGCTCGGCCACGGGAGCGTCCGCGATCACGAACGCGCGCTCGGCGCCCGCGAGCACCGGGACGAGCTCGTCGGCGTGCGCGAGCACGCCCGACCCGACGCAGACCTCGTAGGCCCGCCCGGGCACCCGAACGCTCACGCGCTCCACCGCAGGAGCTCCTCCTCGATCGACGCGGCCACCTCGTCCGCGGAGCCGCTCGCGTCGACGACGTGGGCGGCGAACTCGCGGTACAGCGGCTCTCGGTCACGGAACAGGCGCTCGAGGTCGCCCTCGGAGCGGATCAGCGGACGGTCGGCCCCGGGCCGCACCCGCTCCGCGAGCACCTCGAGCGGAACCGACAGGAACACCACTTCGCCGGTAGCCCGCAGCGAGACGCGGTTGGCCGGTTCGAGCACGACCCCGCCGCCGCACGAGACCACCGAAGGATCGTGCGACGCGGCCTCGACCAGGACCGCCGCCTCGAGCTCGCGGAAACGGGCCTCGCCCTCGCGCTCGAAGATCTCTCGGACCGAGGAGCCCGCGGCGTGCTCGATCCGCTCGTCGAGCTCGACGAAGGGCACGCCGAGCCGCCGTGCGAGCTCGGGGCCCACGGTCGACTTGCCTGATCCGGGCATCCCGACGAGGTAGATGATCACGGGCGGTCCACCATGGCGCGTGGGGCGGTCACCGCAGCCCGGCCACGAAGGCGTCGAGGTTGCGGCGCGTCTCGGGGACGGCGTCGCCGCCGAACTTCTCCAGAACCGCCTGAGCCAGTACGAACGCGACCGTCGCCTCGCCGACCACCGCGCCGGCGGGGACGGCGCAGACATCCGTCCGCTGCGTGATCGCCACCTCCGGTCTTCCCGTGGCCAGATCGACCGTCGCCAGCGGTTTCGGCACGGTGGAGAACGGCTTCATCGCCGCCCGGACGCGGATCGGCTGGCCCGTGCTGATGCCCCCCTCGATACCGCCGGACCGCGAGCTCTTCCGCCGCAATCCGCCACGGCCGGTCACGATCTCGTCGTGGGCGCGCGAGCCCGGCTTGGAAGCCACGGCGAACCCGTCTCCCACCTCGACGCCCTTGACCGACTGGATGCTCATCAGCGAAAGGGCCAGACGCGCATCGAGCTTGCGGTCGTACTGGACGTGGGAGCCGAGACCGGGGGGGCACCCGAAGGCGATCACCTCGAACACCCCCCCGACGGTGTCGCGTGCCTTCCGGGCGCGATCGATCTCGGCCACCATCCGGTCGGCGACCACCTCATCGAAGCATCGAACCGGCGACGCGTCGATCGTCTCGAGGTCCTCGGGGCGCGGCATGCGTGTCGAGCGCACCGCGACCTTGCCGATCCGCACGACGTGGGAGACCACCGCGATCCCGAGCTCGGCGAGCAGTGCCTTGCAGAACACCCCCAGCGCGACCCGCATGGCCGTCTCACGTGCGCTCGCGCGCTCGAGGACGTTGCGGACGTCGTCGAACCCGTACTTCTGGGCGCCGGCCAGGTCCGCGTGTCCGGGCCGAGGTCTCGTCAGCCGTTCCGACGGATCCTCTTCGCCCTCGACGGACATCAGGTCCCGGTACTTGCGGTCCCACTCCGCGTTCTCGATCGTGACGCCGATCGGACTGCCCAGCGTGAGGCCGTGTCGGACCCCGGACACGATCTCGAACCGATCGCCCTCGAGCCTTTGTCGCCCGCTCCGCCCGTAGCCGTGACGCCGCCGCGCAAGCTCGGCCGCGATCTCCTTGGGCGAGACCGGGATCCCGGCCGGCAGGCCCTCGAGCACACCTACCAAGGCCTTCCCGTGGGATTCACCGGCCGTGAGCAGGCGCAACATGGGCTCATCATAGGAGACGGCTCCCTCGCCACCGCCCCTCGGTCCGGAACGGGACGGCCCGAGGCCACCGCGCGTGGCACGACGGTCGGGGATGGTAGAGGGCGGCCCCGTCACCGAGGCCGCCCTCTCGGACCGGCGGCCGCTCCCCCGTGCGCGGCGCCGGTGCCTGTGGGCAGCGCTCCCCGACCCGTTGGCTCGAACCCGAACGCCGGCGAACGACGCCGGCGTCCCCAGGTCCTACCTCTCGCAGAGCGAGAAGCTCTGATCGCCGAACAGGAACGTGGCGCACTTCCCGTCGATCTTCACGAGCATGAAGTTGTCATCGAACGTAGCCCCCGGCTGCACCGTGTAGACCTTGCCGTCGACCTGCACGTCGAGCTTCTCCCCCCTGCCGCCGACACCGATCAGCTTCACGTCGTGATCGCCGATCAGGATCTTGTTCCCGGGGTTCTCGCCACCGCCACCGCCTCCCCCGCCTCCGGGAGGAGGCGTGGTGATCGTGGTCGGTGGTGGTGGTGGTGGGGGCGGAAGGGTCGATGTGGTCGTGACCGGCGGGGACGTCGTCGTCACCGGGATCGTCGTCGTGCCGCCCCCCGTCGTGGTGGGGCTGACGCTGCCGCCCGTGGACAGCTCGAGGCCGGGAGGGATCGAGAAGGGATCCCTGGATCCGGCCAACGACACGGGCGGCAGCGTCTCGCGGGGCGTCGGGGACGGCGTCACGCTCGGCGACTCCGAGGGCACGCCGGTGCTCCCGGTGATGCCCGTCGGCCCGCTGAGAAGCGCGACATCTTCGCCGCCGTTCGGCCGCAGCACGAACAAGTACACGAGCAGCAGCAGGGGCAAGGCGATCCCTGTGACCTGCAGGATCCTCTTGTCACGGGGCGTGATCTGCATGGCTACGCTCCCGTTCCGGTGGTCTCGCTCGGGCCCGGGATCGAACCGGGCCCGGCGCTCACGTCGGTCGTGTAGAACTCCACCGTCACCTGGAGTTGCAGATTGCTGGTCGAGAGCGTGGTCCCGCCGGTCGAGGCCCCCGACGGCGTCACCGCGAGCGTCGTGACCTTCGCGGCCCGCGGCAACGTCTCGAGCAGAAACAGGAACTCGTCGATCGCGAAATACCCGCCGCTCACCGTGACCTGCGACGCGATGCTCGAGTAGGTCCCGGCGGCGTTCGGCGCGGGGGTGCCCGGCGAGAAGGAGAAGAAGTCGACGGCCGAGCGGTCGGCCGCGCCCTGGAGCAGGCGGAAGAGGCTCGGGAGGTTGGCGGTCGGCGGCACCTGCTCCTCGATCGCGCCGATCTCCTGCTCGGTCTCCGGCGCCGCGGCCTCCGCGTCCTGGAGGGCGGCGAGCTGGGCGGCCAGGGCGACCTCCTGGTCCTCGGCACTCTGGAGCTCCTCCTCGGTGGTGCTCACGTCGCCCATCTTCGGCAGGACGAGCAGCACCACGGCGAGCAGCGCCACCGCGGCCGAGATGACGCCGGCGATGATGGGAGCACGCCGGTTCACGGCGCCACCCCCTGCCCGCGCGCCGTCGCCGCATCCTGCGTCAGGTCGAGCCCGTTGGAGAAGGTGTAGATGCGGGAGAAGGGGGCGTCCTCCTGGGCGCTGTTGACCCAGGCGTTGACCCAACCCCGGACCTCCTCGAGCCGGGTGAGCCAGGTGGCGATCGTCTCGGTCTGGTTGGCGACGCCCGCGAAGGTCATGTTGCCGATCAGCGAGGCATCGGGCGTCACGCCCGTCGGCCCGGTGGCAGCCTCGCCGACCACCGTCGGGGTGACCTGCCCGGTCAGGTTCGTCAGGTACGACGCGTCCGGGATCACCCGGGACACGTCCAGGAGCGCGCTCGACCAGGACACCTCGTTCACGAAGATCTCGCCCAGGAGCGCCTCCTTCGAGGCCAGCTCCGCCTGTAGGTCCGCGAACTCCTGCAGCGAGGCGATCTGGCTCTCGAGCTGGGCGTTCCGGCTCCCCTGCGCCTCCAGGTCCGACTGGACATCCGAGAGCCGCTGGACCTGGAAGAAGTAGAAGATCCCGATCAGGGCGAGCACACCGAGACCGGCCGCCGCCACCAGCGACGTCCTCCGACGGATCGCCTGGCGCTCTCGGAGCTCGGGGGGAAGGAGGTTGACCTGGCTCACGCCGACCACCGGGCCGGGATCGCCAGGCCGACGGCGACCGAGAGCACGGCCTCGGCCTCCGCGGACGCCTCCGCGGACAGCTCGACCTCGGACTTTGCGCGTTCGAACAGGCGTCCGCGGTCGACCGGCACCGGCAGTCGCTCCTGCAACAGCTCGAGCAGGCCGTCCAGCCGGGAGCCTCCTCCGACGACGAGCACGCGTCCGATCTGCGCGTCCGGCGTCTGCGCCGTGTAGAACTCGAGGGAGGATCGAACCTCGTCGACGAAATCCCTCGCGCGGGTGAGCGCGAGGTCGCGAACCTCGGCCGGGTCCGAGATCCCGCCCGGAACGCCTCGCGGCGCCTCGGCCCGCAAGGCGTCGGCAGGCAAGGTGTCGGTGGGCAGGGTTTCGGCGGGTGCGGGCAACCGGCCGGCCGCCGCTCCGTCGGCGGGGGACCCGACGACCGGCGCCGCGTCCGCGATCCCTTGGGACCGATCGCCTCGCTTGAGCCGCTCGGCGACCTCGTCGTCGACGCCCAGACCGGACGCGATCGCGAGCGTGATGTCGCGACCACCGGACGGGAGCATGCGCACGAACCTGATCACGCCGCGGTCGTGCACGCAGATCGAGGTCACCTGGGCACCGATGTCGACGATGGCCTCGTCGCCGCTCGAGTCCAGATCCAAACCCGAGTCACCCGTCCCGACCGCCCTGGTCACCGCGAACGGGCTCAGGTCGACGCCCTGGGGATCGAGCTTGGCCGCCAGGGCGGCCTGGACCAGGGCGTTGACCATCGGCTTGTGCGCCGCCACCAGGAGGATCCGCACCATGCGCCGTCCCCCCTGATCCATCTCGCCCAGGGGGTCGAAGTCCAGGACGGCATCTTCCGCGGGCATCGGGATGAACTCCTGGACCTGGAACCCGAGGGTGTCCCGCAGCTCCTTCTCGGGCAGCCAGGGAAGGGCGACCTCGCGGACGACCACGCGCTGGTTCCCCACGCCGAGGTGAACCTGCTTGCTCTTCACCCCGGATTTGGACCAGAGCTCGCGGAGGGCCTCGGCCACGGCCTCGGGCTGACGGACCTCGCCTGCCTCCACGACACCGGGTCGGAGCGGCACCTGGGCCGCCCGAACGATCACCGGGATGTCGCCGGCGGCGACCTCGGCGACGCGCACCGCCGTCGAGCCGACGTCCACGCCGATCCTGGTCCTGGCCACTACGCGCCCTCCACCTGAACGGACCGGTCCGACAGGAAGACGTCCACGTCCGACTCGCGGATCCGATAGTTCTTCCCCACCCGCAGTGCGGGCAGGTCCCCGTTCTTGATCAGCCGGTACACGGTCATGTTCGAGACCCGCATGGTGGCCGCGACCTCGGCGACGGTCAGCAGGCGATCTCCCGCCTGTCGACCCACCCAACCGCTCCTGGAACGCTTGGCCACCGTCCCCCACCTACACCGATCGCTCCGAGAGGTACCGATCGACGTCCGACTCGCGGATCCGATAGTTCTTCCCCACGCGGATCGCCGCCAGCTGACCGCTCTTGATGAGCCGGTACACGGTCATGTTCGAGACCCGCATCGTGGCCGCGACCTCGCCCACGGTGAGGAGCCGGTCACCGACGAACGGTCTCCGCTTGCTCATCTAGCGCATCTCCCACATCTAGCTCATCTGCCTCATGTGCCACACCTTTAACATACGCCTCATCCGTCCCATCCGCTCCGTGGGTTTGCGGACCGTAACAAGTGCAACATCCATCGTCAATCACCCCATTTGCCTACTTTCGGCACGGTAGGCTAAATTACATAGATGTAAGTAGCTCTAGTTCTCAAAAGTCACAGGAGTCACAGATGGGTGTGGCGGCTCGGGGCGCGTGCTCAGGTGAGCAGGTTCAGATAGGCGTCGGCGATCTGGCGACCCAGGAAGACCGCGATCACCGCCCCTGACGCGAGGTACGGCCCGAACGGGATCGCGGACTTCCGGCCCGCGCCGGTCAGCAGGGCGACGATGGCCCCCACTCCCCCGAGCAGGATCCCCATGCCGGCCGCGACCGCGACGAGGTCGAGGCCGATGGAGCCGAGGACCAGACCGATCAGGCCGGCGAGCTTGACGTCGCCCATCCCCATGCCCGCCGGCGAGATCAGGGCGATGACGAGCAATCCGAGCCCGTAGGCGAACAGTCCGATCCCGGCGTCCAGGACGTCCAGTCCGCCACCGGCCAGATCGCCGACGACGATGACCGCGGCCGCGATCACGACCGCCGGATAGACGAGACGGTTCGGGATCCGGCGGTGACGGATGTCGATCACGGAGAGGGCGACCATGAGCCCCGCGAAGGGAGCCAGGAGGACCGCTCGCCACGGGTCCTCGTACACGAGCGCCACCGCTACGAAGAGGCCCCCGCACGCCAGCTCGGTGAGTGGGTAGACGGGCGAGATCCGAACACCGCACGCACGGCACCGGCCCCTCAGCATCAGCCACGAGATCACCGGGATGTTGTCGGCGGTGCGGATCGGCGCGCCGCAGCTCGGACACCGAGAGCGAGGACGGACGAGCGACTCCCCCGCCGGCACGCGGTAGATCGCCACGGTCATGAAGCTCCCGAACGCCAGCCCGAGCACGAGGGCGATCACGATGGGGAACCAGCTCACGGCATTGAACCTCCGACTCGACGGCGCCGACGGCTACGCGACCTCGCGGATGTACGACACATCCTCGGTGAACCCGGTCACGAGGGCCCCGGGGATCACGATCGGCTTGTAGTTCATGGACCAGTTGTTCCCGATCACCACCGTGCCGCCGACCACCTGGCCGTAGAAGGCGTTCTGGTTGCTCATCGTGGCCGTGCACGGCGTGTACAGGCCGACGTTGAGCGTGGAGCTGAAGTTCGTGTTGTTCCCCACCGTGATGTTGCCGTAGCTCGGGCAGAAGCCGAGATTGCTGTCGGCGGGCCACGGACGGATCAGGAACAACTTGTGGGCCCCACCCGTCGCGTTCCAGGTGGACTGCTGCGAGAAGCCAAGCGTCCCATTGGTGATGATCGCCAGGTCCTTGCCCACGCTGACGGTCACGTTGTTGCTGGGCGAGTACGTGCAGGTGGAGAGGATGCGAACGACCACGCCGCTGTACCCGCTCGGCACGCCGGCCCCGCCGGCGAAGCTCCCCGCACCGGTCCCCTCCACGTACGCGCGAGCGGTCGTGCAATCGGCGAACTGCTTCAGGTAGTAGCAGTCGAGGGTTCCGCTCGACCCGCAATTCGCCCGCCAGGCCGGGTCCGCGTTCGGGGCGACGGCGTCGTCGTAGGTGAGGTGCGGGAACGAGGGGGTCGGCGGCGGCCCCTGACACTGAGCGACCGTCCCTCCCTGGATCCTCGAGGTTCCCGACACCGTCGTGCAATAGGTTCCGACGCCGTTGACGTTGCCGTTGGAGACGGTGAGCGAAGACGTCGATGAGATCGCGGCCTGGTCGATCAACGCCTGCGGGTGATTGATCGTCACCGAATCCCTCGCCCACGCCGTGCCGTAGATATGGACCTGCGCCGAGATGTTCAGCGAGCCGAACGGGACGTAGACGTTGCCCTTGATGACCTGGTTCCCCGAGGTCATCGACGCGTTCCCGGTCGTCACGTAGATGTCCCCGTCGTTGATGCTGTTGCCGTTGATCGTGAAACTGTTCACCAGGCTGAGCGACGTGTTCGTCACGACCGCACCCGCGAAACCGCCGAACGTGGGAGCGATGCTCAGGTACGTCTCCATCCTTCTCGAGGTCGTCCCGTTCGTCGTGCCCTCCGAGATGACCCTGACGGCCCGCGGATACGAGACGTTGGAGATCGCACCGTTGAAGAGGTTGCCGGCGCCGTCGTACCACGTCGGTGTGATCGTGAAGGCGGCGGTCCCCGGCTCCACGTCGACGCCGATGGGCTGCGGCACCGCGAGCGGGTTGGTGGCGCAGACGCCCGCCGTGACGGTCCCACACCGTGCCGAGAGGGATGCCGAACTGCAACTGCCACTCGGCTGAGCAGCGCACGGAGGTGTCTGCTCCAGGTAGTTGAAGAAGTAGTTGAGGCCCGCCTCCGCCGCGTCGACCGACTGCAGGCGCTTGCGGTCGTACCCGCTCGCGGTGGTGTTGTGGACGGCCTGCGCGAACACGACCGTGGCGAGGAGCATCACGACGAACACCACCATGACGGCGACCACCATGGCGACCCCTCGGTCGTCGTCTCGGATGTGGGCCAGCATCGGATCCTCCTAGCCGGTCGGTGTCGATTGGCAGACGTTCCCGGGATATCCGTACGACGTGTTGCGGCCCGTGAGGGACGCCTGGACCTTCGCGGTCTGTGTCGGATGGCGCGCGAGATCGGCATTGGCCGCGTACACGACGTTGAGGGTCCGGCCGCCCTTGAGCGGATCCGGGTCGAGGACGAAGGCCACCGTCGGCGGGCTCAGATCACGATTCACGATGCCTTCGGCGACGATCCGCCATCCGCTCGCCTCGCCCGGCTCGAGGGGTGGCCACCACCGTGTCATGAGCTGTCGGCCCTCGATCTTCCACAGGACGCACCGATACGGATTCGGGCCCCGTGTGTCGGCGTTCGTCTGCGTGTAGACGCGCAGGGTGTATCCCGGCAGACATCCCGTACACGAGGCGATCCTTCCCGGCGTCCCCACGGGGGCGTTCTCGAGCGCGGGGTCGTACAGGACGTTGCCCGAGCGCAGCTCGCGGTCCAGTTGCTGGACGGCGAGCCGGGCGCTGTCGAGGGTCTGGCTGAGCGAGTCCTGCCGGACGATGCCGCGCTGCACCGAGGCGAGCACGGAGGTGAACACCAGGAGCACGATCCCCAGGATCGACATGGCGACCAGCAGCTCGACGAGCGTCATGCCCTCCTCCGTGTTGCGAACGCGCCGCAGGGAGGCGAGCGCTCGACGCGGCGTCGGTTCACGGGGTCGGCGCGGCGGCATACGTTCCCCTTGCCTCGAGCGTGTTCAGGTTGACGGTGATGGTCACATCCGCGACCGTGGCTCCATCCACCCACACCGTGTAGGTGACGGTGGCGCCGGGCGGCGTGATCTGCGCCGTCACGTCCGTCTGCGACGTGGCGGCTGCCTGGGGTGACCGGGTGATCACGGCGGGGCTGGTCGTCCCCGTCATCCGGATCCGGACCAGGTGAACGCCGACCGGCCACGTGAAGTCGAAGGGCGCGCAGGCCACGGGCGTCGCCGATGACGCCGACACCGGTGTGTAGCCGAGGCCGTTCCAGCAGTAGACGGTGCCGCCGACACCGATGGAGGCCGTCGGGGCCGGCACGTTGGTGCTGCTGCTGTTCGTCCCGACCGCCGCCGTCGCGCCGTCCGTGTACCCCACGATCGAGAAGTAGTAGCCGTTCCACGCGTTCGGACCCGTCCACGGCACGGTGGCCAGAACGTTCGCCGGGAGCCCGCCGACGTTGACGGTGCCAACGGCGCGGGTCGTGGTCTGCTCGAGGCACCCATCGGAGCCGGCGATCGGCGAGCACAGACCCGTCGCGCTGTATTGGACCCGGTCGGAGAACGTCTTGTTCGGGCTGCCGGCAGCCGCGAGGATGCGTGCAAGCGTGGCGCTGCCCAGCGGCGCCGCCGTTCCGTCGAGCGTCATGACGGCCGAGAGCGTCCCGCCTTGCTGGATCCGCGATCCCGAGCACGGCTTGCCGTCCGTCTGACCGGCGTCCGTCGGCGGAGGACAGACATTCGCGGCGCCCGCCGCCGTCGTGCTGTCGCTCCGGGCCGTCTCACCGGCCGGGGCGGTCAGCACCACGGAGTTCGACGAGCCGGTCGAGACCGACCCGCCCGCGCACACGACGGTCGTCCCACAGGTCACCTCGGACCAGGTACTTGCCCCGGTCCCGGGATCCGTGTCCGCGGCCGACGACGCCGCGATGTCTCCGGCCGCCGTGGTCGCTCCGAGGGAGTCGACGAGACGAACCCCCGACTGACTGAAGCTGCCCTCGGCCTGCGACAGCTGCTCCTGCTGCACGCTCGACTGCACGCCCGACGTGTACAGATCGCCGCTCTGGAAGGTCGTCCCGACCACGGTTCCGGCGAGGTTGATGTTGCCCTGTGCGACGCTCGAGACACCGAGGAAGAACGGCTGACACGGGGCGGCGAAGGGGTGGGTCGATGTGCTTCGGCACCCGGCGGGCGACCAGAACAGGCTCTGGACCTGCACGATCTTGCTCGGAGCCGCGCGCCCGCCGGTCCAGGTCACGATCACGGTCACGCGATACGGTGTGGTCGCGGTGCAACCCGCGGTCGTGACGGTCGGGCAGTTGTTCGTGTCGTAGGCGCTCCAGGTGTACGCGATGTTGTTCTGGGTGATCTGGCCGGTGTGACGAACGAGCGGGTACACGCAGTCGGGGGAGCCGCTGCCACACGAGGACGCGCCGGCGACGACCCGCTCCCCGGAGCCGGGCCTTCCGGTCTGCGCCGCGCAGGACAGGAGTCGATAGACGCCGGCAGCGTCACCGGAGCACGAGGTCACGAGGTTCGGGTCACCCGCGAGGTCGGAGCTCAGGTGCCCGGCCGTGATCCGATCCCACGCGAGTCCCCGTGTCTGCTCCATGATCTGATCGGCGATCCCGGTCGCCGTTTGCTTCTGGCGGGCCAGCGACTCGTACTGGAATCCGATCGTCGCGGCGTAGGACAGCGTCAGCAGCGAGCCGAAGATGACCGTGACCGCGATGACGGTCTCGAGCAGGCTGAAGCCGCGCTCGTCGGAGCGCAAGCGGCAGAGGATGCCTCGCGCTCCAGAGCGGCGATGCCTGAACGCATTCCCTCTCGTCATCGATGGCCTTTGGTAAGGGTGTCGGCCATTCGGCGGAGCCTCTTGAGGCCAGGGCCGTGGTGTCCTACCAGCCCTGATCGCAGCCGGCGGCGGTGTTCACGTCGGACCAGTCCCCCTGCCCTCGCACATAGACCGGGTTGTTGGGCAGCTGTCCCAGGCAGAAGAACGTGCCGCTGGCCGAGCGAACGACGAGCAACACCTCGGTGACCGGGTCTCCGGCATCGGGGGCCTGGATCGTGATCTGGTTGCCCGTGGGCTGAGTCCCGGCCGGTTGCCAGTCGAGACTCGACTCGATGGTTTCGGCGGTCGCGGCGTCGAAGCCATCGTAGTCTCCGGCATGGGCCCAATGAGTCATGGCGGCTGCCAGACCGGTGCGAAGGTTCGACTGGGCGGCACGATCCTGAGCCCGCTGGCGGACGACGAGGAAGGTCGGCACGGCGATCCCGATCAGGATGCCGATCACGAGGATGACGACCATCAGCTCCACGAGCGAGAACCCCCGCTCGTCGCGCATGCCCATCATGCAAGGTCGTGTGTTCAGCTTTTCGTCCTCTCGACCTGTCCATCTGGTCGGGTACGGATCAGATTGAAGTCGAAGGGGGCGGCTCCAGGGCCGCCCCCTTCTCTCTTGCCTTTGGCTCGCCTACCACTTCGCGAGATTGCACTCCGCCAGGGTGTCGATGCTGGCGTACGTGGCGTTCGAGTTGTAGAACGTCCCGCCGCCCGCCGCCGAGTTGTCGGCGATGCAGAAGTACGTCCCCGATCCGCTGAGCGCGGTCAAGACGACACTGGTCGCGCCCACGACCTGGATCACGGTCTGTCCCGCCGTTGGCGTTCCCGCGGCCGTCCACACGAGGGACGGTTCGATGGCCTCCGCCTTCGTGACGTCGAAGCCCGTGTACACGTCGCTGTCCGTGAAGTAGGTCTTGGCGGCGGCGATGCCGTTCCGTAGGTCCGACTGCGCGGCCCGGTCCTGGGCCCGAGTCCTGGCGCCGAGGAACGTCGGCAGGGCGATGGCGATGAGGATGCCGATGATCAGAACGACCACCATCAGTTCGATGAGGGTGAAGCCCTCGTCGTCCTTCCGACGCTGCCAGAAGCGCTCGAGCATGGAGTCACCTACCTTTCCTGACTGCATGCGCGTCCCGATGACGCGCACCTACATGCGGTTTCGGTCGCACGGACGAGCGGCTTTACCCTTCGAGGGGGTGTCCTGGGATGACTCGAACGAACTAGTCACCTAGAGGGGTTGCCGAGCAGGCGAAGCGAGGCCGATCGCTCGCCGATCCGGGACGGCGCTCGCTACTGGATGAGGTTGATGACGTTGAACATCGGCATGTACAGGGCGATGACGGCCGCGCCCACCGCACCGCCGATCACGGCGATCAGGAGCGGCTCGATCAGCGACGTCAAGGCATCGACGGTCGCTGTTACCTCGCTGTTGTAGAACTCGGCGACCTTGTCGAGCATCGTGTCGACGGCGCCCGTCTCCTCGCCGACCGCCATCATCTGGACGACCATCGGCGGGAAGACCTTGTGCCGGCCGAGCGGCTTCGCGATCGACTCGCCCTCCCGAACGCTGGTCTTGACATCATCGACCGCGGTCCCGATCACCCGGTTGTTCACCGTCTCGGTCACGTTGTCGAGTGCCTGGAGGATCGGCACGCCGGAGCGGAGCAGCATCCCGAGCGTCGAGGCGAACCGGGCCAACGCGACCTTGTGGAACAGGGGACCGAAGACCGGGACCCTGATCTTCACCGCGTCGACGCGAGCCCGCCCGGCGTCGGTCTTCTTGTACCTACGGAACAGGAAGGACCCCACCACCACCCCGAGCACGGCGATGTACCAGTAGCTGCGCACCGCCCTGGACACGCCCAGCAGCATCCTCGTCGGCAGGGGAAGCGTGCCCCCGAGACTCGCGTAGATCGTCTCGAACTGTGGGACCACGAAGAGCAGCATCGCGGCGAGGATCAGCGTCACGAGGGCGACGACGACGACCGGGTAGGTCATCGCCGACTTGATCTGACGCCGCAGCTCGACCTCCCTCTCGATCTGATCGGCGAGGGAAAGGAGCACGTCGTCCAGGACGCCGCCGGTCTCACCCGCCTTGACCATCGAGATGAACAGGTTGTTGAAGGCCTTCGGATGCCCGGCCATGGCGCCCGAGAGCGAGGACCCGTTCTCGACGTCCGCCCGGACGGCGAACAGGGTCTTGGAGAGCTCCTTGCTCTCGGTCTGATCGGTGAGGATCGAGAGCGCTCGCAGGATCGGCAGTCCCGAGTTCACCATCGTCGCGAACTGCCTGCAGAACAGCGCGATCTGCTTGAGCTTGACGCGACCCGGCCGCAGGTGGATCTCCATCTTGAGACCGGTGGAGGCCTTCTTCACCCGGATGGGCGTCATCCCCATCTGGCGGAGCTTCGTCATCACGAGGGCCTCGTTGTCACCTACCAACTGCCCCGTGACGAGGGCGCCGGTCTTGTCGCGGACCTTGTAGTCGAACGTTGCCGGCATCGTCTCTCCTACCTGACCCTCGATCAGTAGTTGCTGCCGAGCACCGCACCGGTCGTGGCGGCCGCACCGTAGCCACCGTCGTAACCGGCGCCACCCCTGCCGATCAGGCGGTTCAGCTCCTCGGCGTCGTGACAGCGTTCGTACGCGAGCTGCTGGCTCACCTTCCCGCCCTTGACGAGGTCGGCCAGCGACTGGTCCATCGTCTGCATCCCGAAACGACCACCCGCCTGCATGATCGAGTAGATCTGGTGGACCTTCCCCTCCCGGATGAGGTTGCGGACCGCGGGCGTGCAGACCAGAACCTCGACCGCGACCACCCTCGAACGCCCGTCCACGGTCTGCAGCAGCTGCTGGGTCACGACACCCTGGAGCGTCGTGGCGAGCTGTACCCGCACCTGCTGCTGCTGGTGCGGCGGGAACATGTCGATCATGCGGTCGATCGTCTGCGGCGCGTCCTGGGTGTGGAGCGTGGCGAAGACTAGGTGTCCGGTCTCGGCGGCCGTGATCGCCGTCGACATCGACTCGAGGTCACGCATCTCTCCGACCAGGATGACGTCGGGGTCCTGACGCAGGACGTGCTTGAGGGCCTGCGCGAACGATTGCGTGTCGGCCCCGACCTCCCGCTGGTTCACGACGCAGCCGTTGTGCCTGTGGAGGAACTCGATCGGGTCCTCGACGGTCATGATGTGTGCCTGCCGCTCGCGGTTGACGATGTCGACCATCGAGGCGAGGGTCGTGGACTTCCCGGAACCGGTCGGCCCCGTGACGACGACGAACCCGCGTGGAGACCTCGCGAGGTCGGCCACGATGCTCGGCAGGTCCAGCTCCTGGACGGTGCGGATCTCGTACGGGATCAGGCGGAACACGGCCCCGAGGGAATCGCGCTGGTAGTAGACGTTCACGCGGAAGCGCGCGCGTCCGGGGAGCGAGTAGGACATGTCGAGCTCGAGCTCCTGCTCGAGACGTTCGCGCATCTTCTGCGGCAGGATCGCGTAGATCATCCCCTGGATGCCGCGCTTGTCGAGGGCGGGGTACCCGTCCAGGCGGACGAGGTCGCCGAACTGACGGATCGTCGGCGGGGTTCCCACCGTGATGTGGAGGTCCGAGGCCCCGCGCTCGACCATCGCCTCGAGCAGCTCGGGGATCGGGATCTGGACCTCCTCCTCCCGCCCTTCCGAACTCAATCACTTCACCACCCTTGCGATCTCTTCGATGGAGGTCATGCCCGAGGCGGCCTTGTGGAGTCCGTCGTCGCGGAGCGTGTACATCCCCTGCTCGATCGCGACCCGCTTCACGGTCTCGGAGGACGCGCGCTCGACGGTGAGTCGCTCGATCTCCTCGGTCATGGGCATGACCTCGTACAGGCCGATCCGCCCTCGGTACCCGGTGTTCGAGCACGATTGGCACCCCGACGGTCGGAAGAACAACCCGAGGTCGGGGACCCGTGACTCGGCGAACCCCGCCTCGATCAGCTCCCTCTGCTCGGGCGCGTAGGCCTGCTTGCACTTCTCGCAGAGCTTGCGCGCGAGCCGCTGGGCGACCACACAGTCGATGGCCGAGCCCACCAGGAACGTCTCGACCTGCATCTCGATCAGTCGCGTGATCGCCGACGGTGCGTCGTTCGTGTGGAGCGACGAGAGCACGAGGTGACCCGTGAGCGCGGATTCGACCGCGATCATCGCCGTCTCGCGGTCGCGGATCTCACCGATCAGGATGATGTCGGGGTCCGCGCGAAGGATCGATCGGAGCGCGGACGCGAACGTGAGCCCCGCCTTCGGGTTCACCTGGATCTGGTTGACGCCGGGGAGCCGGTACTCGACCGGATCCTCCACGGTCACGATGTGCCGGTCGATGCTGTTGACGATGTTGAGCGTCGCGTACAGCGTCGTCGACTTGCCCGAGCCCGTGGGGCCCGTCACGAGGATCGCGCCGTACGGCTTGCGGAACGAGCGCTCGTAGCTCTCGAACGCCTGCGGGAGGAAGCCGAGCTCGGAGAGGTGGAGCAGGGCGTTGGTCTTGTCCAGGATCCTGATCACGATCTTCTCGCCGTGGACCGTCGGCAGGGTGGCGAGCCGCAGGTCCAGGCTGCGGTTGTTGACCCGCAGCGAGACGCGCCCGTCCTGTGGGATGCGCTTCTCGGCGATGTTCAGGTCGCCCATGACCTTGAGACGGCTGATCAGCCCGCCCTGGATGCTCTTGGGAGAGTGCATGACCTCGTGGAGCACGCCGTCCACGCGGAACCGAACGCGGACGTCGGTCTCCGTCGGCTCGATGTGCACGTCCGACGCTCGATCGGCCGCGGCCTGCGTCATGATCGCCTGCACGAGCTTGACGATCGGGGCGTCCTCGACCGCCGCCTCGACCGTGATTCCGGCCTCGGTGTCGAGCGCATCGGCGGCCTCCGTGGCCAGGGCCTCGACCTGCTCACTCATCCCCGAGAACTTCTGGATCGACTGCTCGACGTCGTTCGCCGTGGCGACCACCGGACGGACCTCCCGGCCCGTGATCGTGCGGATGTCGTCGAGCGCGTACACGTTCGCCGGGTCCGACATGGCCACCAGGAGCTTGCCGTCCTCCTCCCCGATCGGGAGCGCGCGGTAGCGGCGGCACAGGGCCTCGGGCAACAGGGCGGTCGCTGCCGCATCGATCCGGTACTCGGTCAGGTCGACGAACTCGAGGCCCACCTGCTCGGCCAGCGCTCGGACGAGGTCCCGTTCGCGGATGTAGCCGAGGTCGATCAGCACGCGGCCGAGCGATTTGGGCGTGTTGCGGTGCTCATCGAGGGCGCGCTGGAGATGCTCCTCGGAGATGAGGCCCTGCTCGAGCAGGATCTGCCCGAGCTGCTTCGGTTGTCGCTGCGTCGTCACCACGTGGGGCTACGCCCTTCGGTCCCTGGGTCGCCTAACTATCGGTAGGCCCATCGCCCCCCTGAAGCAGCCGGCCGAACTCCCGCGCGAGCGAGAATCGGTCGACGTCGTCGTCCTCCTCCTCCTCGGCCTTGTCCTCGGGCTCGAGCCCGATCCCCGGGTCGGTCTCCGGCCCCGCTTCCGACGCCTCGTCCGCCTCGTCGACGTGTTCGAGCTGCGGTTCCGCGTCGGGGCGTTGGTCGTGGAGGCGCCAGCGCTCGGGGTCGGGGATCGCGATTGACGGCGTCCATTCCCAGGACGGGCGGGCGTCCGGCTCGGGCGCGTCGACTTCGACCTCGGCGAAGGGATCGGCCGGCCTTTCGACGGTCTCCCCGTCGTCGCGCACCGGTTCGTCGACGGTCTCCGCGTGGTCGCCGACCGGTTCGTCGATCATCTCCGGCTCCGGGCTGAAGGGGCGCGGGGCCGGTTCGGGCGAGTCGGCGCCCAAGGAGCGCGCCTCGATCGACGCCGGGGCGTCGATCACCAGAGGATCCGGCGCGCGACGCTCGAGGTCCAGATACGGTGTCGGCTCGGATCGAGTGGCCTCGGTCGCGGCCTCGGTCTCGCGAAGTCCGTCCTGCCGCGACCGGCGCTCCTCGGCCGCCTCCAGCACCTGCTCCATGTGGTCGATCACCAGGCCGGCCCGCTCTTCGGGGCCGGCCACGGCGAACCCCGCGTACGGGGCTCGACGGACGTAGCACCACGTCTCCGTGCCGAACTGCACGAAGCCGCGTTCGGGGTCGCCGATCGTGGCGAACCGGATCCAGGCGCGCGTGGTGGCGCGCTCCGACTCGGCCGGATGGGCCCCCAGGACCAACCCGTCGCGGGACAGGACCAGACAACCGCGAACGTCGGCCATGCCTTGCCCGAGCGATATCGCGAGCACGTTGAAGTCTTCCAAGGACGGCGACCTCCTTCGGAACCATCGGGAGGCCCGAGCGGGCGCTTGAGGGACACCCGTCCGGCGGAGGCCGAACGGTCTGGGTTCTCAGTCCGTGGTCGCCGCCTGAGCCGGGGTCCCCGCCTCCGCGAGCTCACCCAGCGCGGCCGCGGACATCACCGGGAGCGGCGCCGACTGAGCGGTCCAGAGCTCGAACGAGATCGCCGCCTGCTGAAGCAACAACCCGAGGCCCCCGAACGCCGCGCCTCCCGCGTCACGCACGGCACGTTGGAACGGGGTCACGCCCGGCCGGTAGAGCAGGTCGACCCCGATGACACCGGCCGGGAGCGGCGGGAGCGGGAGCTCCTCACCGTGGATGCCCAGCGGAGTCGCGTTCACGATCAGGTCGACCTCCAACCCCGAGGCGTCGTCGAACGGGACCACCCTCACCTCGGTGGCCGAGCCCTCGAGCGCGGCGCGCAGGTCGTCGGCCCGTGAAGCTTCGCGCACGGCGACGGACAGGCTCGCCAGACCGCTTCGAGCGGCGGCGAGCGCACACGCGCGTGCGCCTCCCCCCGCCCCGAACAGCAGCGCCGACCGGCCGGACGCGTCGAACCCCGCGTCCTCGCGGAGGAACCGCTCGAACCCGACCGCGTCCGAGTTGTGGCCGGCGAGCCCGTCGGCGCCCACGACGATCGTGTTGGCCGCCCGCAGGAGGCGCGCGTCCTCGGAAAGGTTCTCGATCAGCTCGGCGGCCCGCGTCTTGTGCGGCATCGTCACGTTCGCGCCCGCGAACCCGAGCGCGCCGAGTCCACGGAGCGCGCTCGGAAGCTCGGCGGGCGCGACCGGGAGCGGGACGTAGACCCAGTCCAGGCCGAGCGCGACGAAGGCGGCGTTGTGGATCGCCGGCGACAGGCTGTGTTCGACGGGCCACCCGAGCACGCCGACCGAGCGCGTCGAACCCCGGACGCGCCCCGGCCGGTCGGGGACGTCACTCATCGCAGCGGATCCGGTTGGCCTCGTGCTCGGCGGCGGTCTTCCCGAACGCGTGGTGCCCGTCCTCGCCACACAGCACGTAGAAGAGGTAGGGCGTGTGCGCCGGCTGGAGGGCCGCCTCGAGCGAGGCTCGGCCGGGGCTCGCGATCGGTGTCGGCGGCAGGCCCGCGTTGATCCGCGTGTTGTAGGGGCTGTCGAACTCCAGGTCGGAGAAGCTGAGCTGGCCATCCGGCGTCGGGTCGTCGTACAGGAGCGTCGCGTCGATGCCGAGGGTCATCCCCAGCTTCAACCGGTTGTAGATCACGCCCGCGATGATCGGGCGCTCGCGATCAAGCGCTGCCTCCCGCTCGATCATCGACGCGATGATCACCACCTCGTACGGCGTCACCCCGAGCTCGTCCGCGTTGGCCCAGGGCAACGACTCGGCCTCGGTGCCGAACTGGTCGAGCAGCTCCCGGATGACCGCATCGGCGTCGGCGTCCTCGCGGACGAAATAGGTCTCGGGGAACGGGAAGCCCTCGATGCTCGTGGCGTCCTCGGGGAGATAGGGGGGCAAGGACCAATCCCCCTCTTGGGCCGCCGCAAGGAACCGCTTGGCGGGGATCCCCAGGTCCTGCTGAACGCGATCGGCGATCTGGGTGAGCCGGTATCCCTCCGGGATCGTCAGGCGGACCGTGGGGACGGGTTCGGGCGGGGTCGTGAGGATCTCGAACGCATCGTCGGGCGTCATGTTCGTGGTCAGCTCGAAGCTCCCCGCGCGAAGCGAGTCCTCGAGACCGCTCCGGCGGAGCAGCCACGTCGAGACCAGGCCGCACCGGATGACCCCCTCGTCGTGGAGGTCGTGGACCACCTCCGACCCGCTCGCCCCCTTGCGGACCTGGAACGCGACCGGGTCCCTCGGCCCGGAGGCCTCCTTGCACCAGCCGTAATAGCGGTTGCCGGCGATGGCCAGGCCGGCGAGCACCACGGCGACGACGAGGAAGATGCGGAAGCCCCAGTTGGCGCGCCGTTCGGATCGGTGGCGCGGGCGAGCGTCGTCATCGCGCTGCGGAGGGGGGGCGTCTTGCATCGGCACGGCAGCATAGCGGCCGCCGTCGGCTCCCAGTTCGGCCCGGAGCCAACCCTTGCCGGTCACACGGGCCGGTCGGTGTCGAGCCAGGCCTGCAGGATGACGGTCGCGGCCGAGCGATCGATCGTCCTCCGACGATCGCGACCGCTCGTCCCGCTCTCCCGCAGGGCGCGTTCGGCCTCCACGGTGGAAAGGCGCTCGTCCTGCAGCCGTACCGGGACGCCGAGGGCCTTCTCGATGGCCCCCGCGAATCGCTCGGCGTGGTGCGCCCGCTCTCCCGCCTCTCCGGAGAGCAGCAGCGGGTGACCGACCACGACGAGCGTCACGCCCTGCTCCCGGATGATGCCGGCGATCGCCCGCACGTCAGCGGGCGCACCGGTCCGGACGGTTCCGAGCGGCACCGCCATCCGGCGGGCCGCGTCCGAGATCGCGACGCCGATCCTCGCGTCCCCGAGATCGAGTCCGAGGACCCTGCCGGGCTCACCCACCAGACTGGAGCAGTTCCTTCAGACGTGGCTCGACCGCATCGAGGGCCTCCTGGAACGCGTCCCCCTTCGGGCCGCCCGAAAACGCCAGGTTGGGCTTGCCGCCAGCACTCCCGCCGACGATCTTCCCCGCCGGTTCGAGCAGGACCGGCGCGGTCACGCCGCGGCCGATCAGGTGCTTGGTGCTCGCCGCCACGAGAAGGGCCTTGCCGCCCCGCCCGGTGCCGAGCACGACCGCGGCGCCCTCCGGGCTCTCGAGGCGGTTCGCGAGGTCCTGCGCGAGCACTCGGAGCTCGCCGGCGTCCGCGTCGACGGCGGCGGTGACGAGGTTCGCGCCCTCCACGACCCTCGCCCCGGACGCGAGCTGCTCCGCCCGGTCCATCAGCTCCCGCTTCGCCTGCTTGCCGAGCTCGCTCTCGAGCTCCTTCACGCGCTCGGCGTAGTGACGGGCACGCTCGAGCGCGCCCTTCGGGTCGGTGCCGAGCTCACGAGCAATGGCGTACAGCAGGTCGCGTTCCATGTTGATCTCGCGCAGGGCATCGGGGCCGACGAGGGCCTCGACGCGCCGCATGCCGGCGCCGATCGAGGTCTCGTGGAGGATGCGCACGAGCGCGATCTCGCCGGTGTGGTGGACGTGCGTGCCTCCGCAGAGCTCGATCGAGTAGTCCCCCACCTCCACCACCCGGACGAAGTCGCCGTACTTCTCACCGAACAGCGCGATCGCACCCTGATTCTTGGCCTCGTCCTGCGTCGTCTCGTAGATCGTGACCTGCCCGTCCTCCGCCAGCCGACGGTTGGCCAGCTCCTCGGCCTCCTCCAGGACGTCGCGCGGGACCGCCGAGTGGTGGGGAAAGTCGAAGCGGAGGCGGCCGGGCGCGACGAGCGACCCGGCCTGCCGCGCATGATCGCCCAGCACGTGACGCAGGGTCCAGTGGACGATGTGCGTCGCCGTGTGAGCGCGGGCGGTCGACTCCCGGCGCGCGGCGTCGACCTCGCCGTGCACCTCCTCGCCCTCGCGGATCTCGCCGGACCCGACGACACCGGTGTGAACGATGATGTCGCCCGGCCCGAACTGCGCGTCCGCCACCGTGATCGTCCCGCCGGGCGTCCGGACGACTCCATGGTCGCCGACCTGACCGCCGGACTCCGCGTAGAACGGCGTCCGGTCGAGGACGAAGCGGACCTCCTCGCCCTCGCCCGCGACCCGCGCCCTCCCGCCGGGCCCGATCAACGCGAGCACCGTTCCGTCGGACTCGAGGGTCTGGTACCCGACGAACTCCGTCTTGCCCGCTTCCGCCGCGACCTCGGCGAGCTGCTCCTCGGCTCGTCCCTTTGCCGCGCTCCGGCTGCGTTCGCGTTGCTCGGCCATGAGCTCGTCGAAGCGGGTCTCGTCGATCTCGAGGCCCGTCTCGGCCGCGAGCTCGCGGGTCAGCTCCTTCGGGAAGCCGAACGTGTCGTGGAGCATGAACACGACGTCTCCCGG
>Ga0207428_10001334_pt1 | contig 26232 bp, 20 predicted proteins | sample RhiMethybrSRZTD1_FD_187600 | JGI IMG/M metagenome (GOLD analysis project Ga0207428, IMG submission 187600) | Populus rhizosphere microbial communities from Tennessee, USA - Rhizosphere MetaG P. TD hybrid SRZTD1 (SPAdes) (version 3) | ecosystem: Host-associated > Plants > Roots > Rhizosphere >...
GACGCCGTCGAGCTGGGCGTGCCGTTCTCCGATCCGCTCGCCGACGGCCCGGTGGTCCAGCGCGCGGGCCTGCGCGCGCTGGCCAGCGGCACGACGCTGCCCCGCGTGCTCGAGCTGGTGGCCACGCTGCGCGCGCAGGTCAGCCTGCCGATCGCGCTCATGACCTACTACAACCCGGTGTTCGTGTTCGGCCTCAAGGGCTTCGCGCGGGCGGCGGTCGACGCCGGCGTGGACGGGCTGATCGTGCCGGACCTGCCGTACGACGAGTCCGGGCCCCTGCGCGCCGAGGCGGAGCCGGCCGGGCTGGACCTGGTCCAGTTCGTCGCGCCGACCTCGACGCCCGCGCGCGTGAAGGCCATCGCGCGGCTCAGCCGGGGCTTCATCTACGTCGTGTCGCTCACCGGCGTCACCGGCGAGCGGCGGGAGCTGCCGCCCGACCTCGGGGCCCAGGTGCGGACCCTGCGGCTGGTGACCACCAAGCCCTTGTGCGTGGGCTTCGGCGTGTCCACGCCGGAGCAGGCGGCGGCGGTCGGGAAGCTGGCCGACGGGGTCCTCGTCGGCTCGGCCATCGTGCGCCTCATCGAGCGCCATGCCGGCACCCCCGAGCTCGTCCACGAGTTCGGCTCCTTCATCGAATCCCTCAAGGCGCCACTGCGGAGGTAGGCCTTGGCCTGGTTCACGCGAAAGCCGGAGGAGACGCAGGGGACCCCCAAGAAGGTCGTCATCGCCGAAGGCCTGTGGATCAAGTGCGACTCGTGCAAGGAGATCATGGCCCGCGCCGAGGTGGAGCGGGCCGGGCGCGTGTGTCCGAAGTGCCACTATCCCTTCCGCATCTCCTCGCGCGAGCGCATCACGCTCCTGGTCGACGCCGGCACCTTCGAGGAGTACCAGACCGGCATCGTCAGCGTGGATCCGCTGACCTTCAAGGACACCAAGCGCTATCGCGACCGCCTGAAGGCGGCCAAGCAGAAGACCACGATGGAGGAGGCGGTCGTCACCGGCGTGGCGCGCCTGGGCGGCCATCCCGTCGTGCTGTGCGTCTTCGAGTTTGGCTTCCTCGGCGGCAGCATGGGCTCGGTGGTCGGCGAGAAGCTCACGCGCGCCATCGAGCTGGCCATCGACAAGCACGTGCCGGTGATCATCGTGCCCGCCTCCGGCGGCGCGCGCATGCAGGAGGGCATCCTGTCGCTGATGCAGATGGCCAAGACCTCGGCCGCGCTGGCGCGGCTGGGCGAGGCCGGACTGCCGTACTTCTCGGTCCTCACCGATCCCACCACCGGCGGCGTGACCGCGAGCTTCGCCATGCTGGGCGACGTCATCCTGGCCGAGCCGCGCGCCCTCATCGGGTTCGCCGGACCGCGGGTCATCGCGGAGACCATTCGCCAGCCGCTGCCCGAGGGCTTCCAGCGCTCGGAGTTCCTGCTCGAGCACGGGCAGATCGACATGATCGTCGAGCGCCGGGAGCTCAAGGACACCCTCCGCCGTCTCCTCACCTTCTTCGCGGATCAGCCGACCCCGACCGCATGACCTACGCCGAGGCGCTGGCGCGGCTCCTCGCCCTGCGCGGCGGCGAGCACGCCGGGATGCGCCCCGGACTGGAGCGCATCGAGGCCCTGCTGGAGGCGCTGGGTCACCCCGAGCAGAGCTTCACGATCGCGCAGGTCGGCGGCACCAACGGCAAGGGCTCGGTGGCCGCCATGCTGGCCTCCATGCTCAAGGCGGACGGCCGGCGCGTGGGTCTCTACACCTCGCCCCATCTCGTCTCGTTCCGTGAGCGCATTCGCGTGAACGGCGAGGCGATCGCCGAGGATGCGGTGGTCGACGGCGTGGAGGCGCTCGGCACGCTGGTGGCGCGCCTGGACGCCAGCGTGTTCGAGGCGACCACCGCGCTGGCGCTCGACCACTTCGCCCGCGAGCGGGTGGACGTCGCGGTCCTCGAGGTCGGCCTCGGCGGCCGCTACGACGCCACCACGGTCGGGCGCCCGGCCGTGACCGTGCTCACGCCCATCGACCTCGATCACCAGGAATACCTCGGCAACACCCTGGCCGAGATTGCCGGCGACAAGGCGCACATCGTCCGAGCCGGCACCGCGATCTCCGCTGCCCAGATGCCCGAGGCGGCGGCGCCCATCGTCGAGCACGCCGCCCGCGCCAAGGTCCCGCTGCTGGTGGCGGGCCGCGACCTGACGGTGGCCCTGCGCGCGCGCAGCCTGGATGGCCAGACGGTGGACTGCGCGGGCCCCGACTTCCGGCTCGAGGGCCTCGACTTCCGTCTGCTCGGCACCTATCAGCCGGGCAACGCCCTGCTGGCCGTGACGGCCGCCCACGTGCTGGGCGGTAGCCCGCGCGCGATTCGGGAGGGGATCGCGCGGGCCCAGTGGCCGGGCCGATTCGAGGTGCGCCGGCGACCCGGCGGCTGGCTCGTCCTCGACGGGGCTCACAACCCGGCCGGCGCGCGCGCGCTGGCCGAGTCGCTCACGGCCTACTTCGGGGACACGCCGATGACGCTCGTCCTCGGCGTGTTTCGCGACAAGGATGCGGCGGGGATCCTGGCGCCGCTCCTCGGCCGCGCGCGCCGCGTGGTGCTGACGGCCCCTGCCAACCCGCGGGCGGCAAAGCCGGAGGATCTTCGACGGCTCATGCCCGCCGCGCTGCCGGTGACGGTCGCGTCCTCGGTCGCCGACGCGCTCGAGCGGGCCGCGGACCCGGCCGTTCCGCTCGTCTGTGTGGCCGGCTCGCTGTCGCTCATCGGAGATGCCTTGCGCTCGCTCGCCGGAGGCGATACACCTTGTCCGGTCGAAATCTCGGTTTGAGCACGCGACTTCGGCTGGCGATGGTCTTCCTGGCGGCCTGCCTCGGGCCCGCCGTGCTGCCGACGCTCTCCCCGGCGCAATCGGCCCAGCCGCCATCGACGACCCCGACCTCGGTCGTGGTGCCGACTCCGGGAGGCGACGTGACGATCATCGCCGACCGGCTGGAGGAAGTGGGTCCCGACCGGTTGCTGGTGGCCACCGGCAACGTCGAGATCACGCACGGCGCGGCCCGGCTGATGGCGGATCGAATCGAGTTGAACCGCGACACGGGCGATGCCGTCGCGCAGGGGCGGGTGGTGTTCTACGACGGGGAGAATCAGCTGACCGGCCGCCGGGTCGACTACAACGTCAAGACCGGCACCGGCGTCCTCTACAACGCCGAGGCCCGGGCCGCGCCCTACTACCGGATCAGCGGTGAGCGGATGGACCGGGTGGGCGAGAGCGTCTACGAGGTCTACAAGGGCGTCTTCACGACCTGCGAGGACGATTCGCCGAGCTGGTCGTTCCGCTTCGGCTCGGCCACCGCCGATCTGAACGACTACGTCTACGGCACCAACGCCTCGTTCTGGGTGAAGGACATCCCGCTGATCCCGTTCGTGCCGTACTTCGCCGCCGCCATCCGGCGCGAGCGCCAGACCGGCTTCCTCTTCCCGAAGGTCGGCAGCTCGACCAAGCTCGGCTTCTACACCGAGATCCCGTTCTTCTGGGCGATCGACGACAGCATGGATGCCACCATCGCGCCCATCATGTACAGCAAGCGGGGCTTCGGCACCAGCGGCGAGTATCGCTATGTACTGTCAGAACAGCAGCGCGGGATATTCGGCGGCTTCTTCATTCAGGAGGTCCTGAAGAACGACGCCAGCCGGGGCGAGGCCAGCCTCCGCCACGACTGGGCGATCGCCCCCGGCCTGTCCTTCAAGGTCGATGGCAACATCGTCACCGACGACAACGTGCTGAACGACTACGGTGACCGCCTGCAGCAGCGGAGCGCGCAGCGCGTCGAGTCGAACGTCTTCCTCACCAAGGCGTGGGAGTCCTGGATCTTCGTCGGCAACATGTTCGCCTACCAGGACCTCACGACGCGACGGCCGACCGAGCTGAACCGGCTGCCCGATCTCTCGCTCCAGGGCGTGCGGCAGCCCATCCCGGGGCTGCCGGGTTTCCTGTACGAGGCGGACCTCGGGTTCGTGAACTTCGTCCGCGACGTGGGCTCGAACGGTGTCCGGGCCGACATGCTGACGCGCGTGTCGCGCCCGATCCCGATCGGCGGCGGGCTGTTCACGGTGACCCCGTTCGTGGGCGGGCGGCTCACCGGCTACAACAAGGTGGTCGTGGGCAGTCACGCCTCGCCCGGTATCACGACGCCTCTGGAGCTGACCGACAACGATATCCGCGTGCGCACCCTCTTCGAGACCGGCGCCGACGTTCAGACGATCCTGTCCAAGGTCTACCAGGTGGGAGGATTCTGGGACATCGACGCCATCCTGCACACGATCGAGCCGGTGGTGCGCTACCAGTACATCACCGGCCATCACGAGACGCAGCTGCCGCAGTGGACCGACATCGATCGCATCGGCGACACGAACCTGCTCGTGTACGGGGTGACGCAGCGGATCCGCGCGCGCACGGTCGGGGGCGGCGCCACCGAGGACCCGGTCCGCTGGGAGGCGATGCGCCTGTCGCTCGGGCACAGCTACAACATCCTCACCCAGCAGTCGGGCGACGTGTTCGGCACGCTCATCCTGCAGCCGGGGGACCGGGTCCGCACCCGGACCGACATCACCTACAGCACCCAGGGCCTCGGGATCCAGAACGTGAGCAACGACGTGACCGTGCGCTACGATCCGGTGACGGTCGGGGTCGGCACCCGCTACAACGATCCCGGCAACTTCAACTTCCTGGTGACCAGCCTGGGCTTCGACATCACCCGCTTCTTGACCGTGCACAACACCAACAACTACGACATGCGCAGCGGGAGGTTCATCGAGAGCCGCGTGTCGGCGGAGCTCAAGCTGGACTGCTGGGCCCTGGCCTTCGAGTACGTCCACCGCCAGGGCAAGGACGACGAGATCCGCTTCGCGGTGAATCTGCTGGGCGTGGGCGGGCCGATCCGCACGTCGGTCGGCCTGGGCGCGCTGGACACCGGCGGCTTGCGATGATCCCGTTCCTCGATCTCACGCGTCAGCACCGAATTCTTCACGAAGAGCTGATGGACGCGGTCGAGCGCGTGCTGGCCTCGAGCCGGTTCGTCCTGGGCCCCGAGGGGCAGGCGCTGGAGACCGAGCTGGCCGCGCTGGCCCGGGTCCGGCACGGGATCGGCCTCGGATCGGGGACCGACGCGCTGCGCCTGGCGCTGACCGCCGTCGGCGTGGGGCCCGGCGACGAGGTGATCACCCCGGCGTTCTCCTTCGTCGCCTCCGCCTCCACGATCGTGATGGCCGGCGCCCAGCCGGTGTTCGTGGACATCGACCCCGTGACCTACGCGCTCGACCCCGACGCGCTCGAATCCGCACTCACCCGCCGCACGCGGGCGATCGTCGTCGTCCATCTCTACGGTCACCCGGCCCCCATCGATCGCATCGCCGAGGTCGCCCGGCGCCGCGGCGTGCCGCTGGTGGAGGACGCCGCGCAGGCGATCGGGGCGACCTGGGACGATCGTCCGATCGGCGGCTGGGGCGACGTCGCCTGCCTGTCGTTCTATCCGACCAAGAATCTCGGCGCGTGCGGCGACGCCGGCCTGCTGCTCACCGGACGCGACGATGTGGCCGAGCACGTCCGGCGGCTCCGCCACCACGGCGACACCGGCCGCTATCACCACGTGGAGCTCGGCTATTGCAGTCGGCTGGACGAGATCCAGGCGGCGATGCTGCGGGTCAAGCTGCGCCACCTCGAGGCCTGGAACGTGGCGCGTCGTCAGCTCGCCGCCCGCTATCGCAAGCTGCTGGTCGGGCTGCCCCTGGGCTTGCCGTACGAGCATCCGCGCGCTCAGCCGATCTACCACCAGTTCGTCGTCCGTCATCCCCGGCGCGACGCGTTCGCCAAGGCGCTGGCCGATCTCGGCGTCGGCACGATGGTCCACTATCCACTGCCCGTGCCGGGCCAGCCGCTCTTCGGCCTCGACGGCGAGAAGCGCTGGCCGCACTCCTGGCGTGCCGCCAAGGAAGTCCTCTCGCTGCCCTGTTACCCGGAGATGACCGACGAGGAAGTGGAGGGCGTGGCCGCCGCCGTCCGCACCGCGCTGGAGCGCGTGTGATCTGTGCTCCTCTGCGCTTGAGGTGAAGCGTGGTGTCGCCCCGGGTGGCGTTCGAGGGCCGCGGCGGGAGCGGGTGGGCCACCGGCGCGTGCGATCATGGCGAGCCGTCGTCGCCGTTGCGAGCGCAGGGCCCGGCGAACGAGTCGCCGACGCCTCGGTAGGCCGCCAGCCGAGCCCCTTGGGGATGGGGGGCGAGTGAGCCGGGCCCGGAGCGAGTTACGGCGACAGGCGAGCCATGCAGGCGCGCGCCGGTGGCCCACCCGCTCCCGCCGCGGCCCTCGCGGCCACCGCGCGGCGGCATCAGGCTCTGCTCGGGACGCTAGCCCCGCATGGTGACGGGTCTCGTCGCCTCGCTCCGCCCCCGTCAGTGGGTCAAGAACCTGTTCCTCTTCGCCGGCCTGGTCTTCGGCCAGAAGCTGTTCACGCCGGCCGTGTGGACGGCCGGCGCGGCGTTCCTGATCTTCTGCGGCCTGTCCGGCGCGGTCTACCTGCTGAACGACGTCGCCGATCGCGGGCGCGACCGCCTGCATCCCGACAAGCGTCACCGCCCGGTGGCGGCCGGACACCTCTCGGTGTCAACAGCAGTGACCGCGGCCATCGTGCTCATCGTCGCGGGGCTGGTGGCGAGCGTCTGGCTGTCGCGGGGGTTCGCGCTGGCGGCCCTCAGCTACGTGGCCCTGCTGACCGCCTACTCGGCCTGGCTCAAGCACCTCGTCATCGTGGATGTCCTGGTCGTGGCGATCGGCTTCGTGCTGCGCGCGGTGGCCGGAGCGCTGGCGGTGCAGGTGGCGATCTCCGGATGGCTCTTGATCTGCACGTTCCTGATCGCGCTGTTCCTGGCACTCGGCAAGCGGCGGCACGAGGTGCTGACCCTGGAGGGCGCGGCCCCCCAGCACCGCGCGATCCTGGCCGAGTACTCGGCGGCCCTGCTCGATCAGATGATCGCCGTGGTCACCGCCTCCACGGTGACCGCCTACGCCCTGTACACGATGTCGCCGGAGACCGTGGCGAAGTTCCACACCGCGCTGCTGCCGGCCACGCTGCCCTTCGTGCTCTACGGGATCTTCCGCTACCTCTACCTGCTCTATCAGCGCCACCTGGGCGGCAATCCCGCCGATGCAGTGCTGCGGGACCGGGCCCTGCTGCTCAACACGCTGCTCTGGACGGGTTCCGTCTTATTGATCATCTACGGGACGCGGGCCCAGTAGACGTAGAATGACTCGGATGGCCAGTCAGGTTGCGGTGCTCGCCACGCGTCCCGAGACGGTGGTCGAGGACTACGGGCGGCTGATGCGTCTGGTGAAGTACGACCAGGTCCTGCCCCGCGATCAGGATCTGATCCTCAAGCTCAACCTCTCGTGGACGAGGTACTTCCCGGCGTGCTCGAGCCAGCCGTGGCAGGTGGACGGCGTGCTGAAGACGCTGGTCGACGACGGCTACGACCGGGCGCGCCTCTTCCCGGTCGAGAACAAGACCGTCGTGACCAATCCGATCAAGGGCTGCCGCAACAACAAGTGGGAACCGGTGCTGCGACGCCACGGCGTGCCGTTCATCCCGCTCCCCGACGTCGAGTGGATCGTCTATCGGTTCAAGTCACCGCTGCTCAAGCTGAACCGGATCTTCCCCGAGGGCATCGAGATCCCGAAGATGTACGTGGGGAAGAACGTCCTGCACATGCCGAGCGTTAAAACCCATGGACACTCCCGCACCACCGGCGCCATCAAGAACGCGTTCGGCGGGCTCCTGAAAGAAGTCCGTCACTACGCTCACGAGTTCATCCACGAGGTGCTGGTCGACCTCATGTACATGCAGCGCGAGCTGCATCCCGGGGTGTTCGCGGTGATGGACGGCACGGTCATGGGCGATGGCGCCGGGCCGCGCACGATGGTGCCACGCGTCGGCAACCTCATCCTGGCCTCGGCCGATCAGGTCGCCATCGACGCCATCGCCGCCAAGATCATGGGCTTCGATCCTCTCGGCATTCCGTATCTGCGCATGTGCCACGAGCGCGGCCTCGGGGTGGCGGATCCGCGCGAGATCGAGATCGTCGGCGACCCGGACGCGGCCAAGCTCGACATGGGATTCAAGACCTCCCGCAGCCTCGTGATCTGGGGCGATCAGCTGATCCGGCGCGGGCCGCTGCGGCCGCTCAAGCATCTGCTGCTGCACTCGCCGCTGGTGGTGTGGGCGCCCTTCGCGTCGAACGTCTACCACGATCTGCTCTGGTATCCGACCATCGGCCGCGCGCGCATCCGCGCGTTCGCCGCCACCGAGTGGGGGCGGCTCTTCGAGCGCTACTGAGCGGCCCGCTGCCGACCGGGTTCCAGGTGCGGGGGTACAATATATCGTTGTGACGGAGACGAGCGACAGCGTTCGCGTGCGTTTCGCCCCCAGCCCGACCGGGCACTTGCACGTGGGCGGCGCCCGGACCGCGCTCTTCAACTGGCTCTACGCGCGCCACCACGGCGGCACGTTCATCCTGCGCATCGAGGACACCGACCAGTCGCGCTCCACCGACGAGAACATCGATCTGATCATCGACGCGCTGCGCTGGCTCGGCCTGGACTGGGACGAGGGGCCGCCCACGCCGGGCTACCGCCAGACCGAGCGCTACGACCTCTACCGCGAGCACGCCGCCCGGCTGGTGGCCGCCGGTCGCGCCTATTACTGCGACTGCGCACCGGCGCAGCTCGAGGCCGAGCGCAAGGCGGCCGAGGCCCGCAAGGAGACGTTCCGCTATTCCGGGCGCTGCCGCGACCGCGGCCTCACCGCCGGCGCGCTGCGCCTGCGCATTCCCCAGACGGGCAGCACGGTCGTGCACGATCTGATCAACGGGCCGGTGGAGTTCGACCACCGCCAGCTCGACGACTGGATCCTGCTGCGCACCGACGGCAGCCCGACCTACAACTTCTGCGTGGTGGTCGACGACGTCACCATGCGGATCAGCCACGTCATCCGCGGCAACGACCACCTGTCGAACACGCCCAAGCAGGTCCTGTGCTACGAGGCGCTCGACTATCCGGTGCCGGCCTTCGCCCACGTCTCGCTGATCCTGGGCGCCGACCGCGCGCGCCTGTCCAAGCGACACGGCGCCACGTCCGTGCAGGCGTACCGCGAGCAGGGGATCCTGCCCGACGCCCTGGTGAACGATCTCGTGCGCCTGGGCTGGTCGCACGGCGATCAGGAGATCTTCACGCGCGCCCAGCTGATCGAGCGCTTCGACATCAAGGACGTCTCGGCCTCCGCCGCGATCTTCGATCAGGCCAAGCTCGAGTGGCTGTCGCAGGAGTATCTGAAGGCCACCGACGGCGTCCGTCTGGCTACGCTGGTGCGGCCCTTCCTGGCCGAGGCCGCCCTGTCGGCGTCCGACGAGGCGAAGCTGCCGGCGATGCTGGAGACGCTGCGGGAGCGGGCCAAGACGCTGCGCGAGCTGGTGGAGGTCGGCCGGTTCTACTTCGAGCGGCCCAGCAGCTACGAGGACAAGGCGCGGGCGAAGCTCTTCACGCCCGAGGGGGCATCGCGTCTGAGCATGCTGATCGAGCGGCTGGCGACGCTGGAGCCGTTCACGGCTCCGGCGATCGAGGGACTCTATCGCGAGCTCGTCGCCGCGATGGAGCTCAAGCTCGTGGACCTGGCTCAGCTCACGCGCCTGGCGGTGACGGGCCGGACCGCCTCGCCGCCCCTCTTCGACGTCCTGGCCCTGCTCGGACGCGAGGAAGTGCTGGCGCGACTGCGGACGGCGCGGTTCGCGATCCCGTCGTGAGACTGCTGCTCGCCCGCCACGGCGAGTCGGTGTGGAACGCCGAGCGTCGCTTCCAGGGCCGGACCGACATCCCGCTGTCCGCCCGTGGCCGCGCCCAGGCCGAGGCCCTGGCCCAGGGGCTGCGGGGCTATCGCGTGCGCGCGGCCTACGTGAGCCCGTACCGCCGTGCGGTGGAGACGGCGGAGCTGGCCCTGCGCGGCTCCGATGTGCCAATGACCGTCCTGCCCGAGCTGCGCGAGCTCTCGCTCGGCCAGTGGGAGGGCTGCACGGTCGACGATGTCCGCGCCCGGGACGGGGACCCGTACCGGGCCTGGCTGCGCGCGCCCCACGATTGCCCGCCGCCGGACGGCGAGCCGCTCCCGGACGTGCACACGCGTGTGCAGGCCGCCGTGGACCGCATCGCCGCCGCCCATCCGAACGGCGACGACGTGCTGATCGTCGCCCACGGCGGCGTGATCAGCGTCTACGCGTGCTACTTGCTCGGCGCCAGCTTCAACGACCTGTGGCGCCTGCGGGTCGACAACGCCTCGCTCACCGTGGTGCGGCCGCCGCGCCTGGTCAGCCTGAACGACACCGGCCACCTCACCGGTGACCTCACGCCCGCCCAGCTGCTGCGCGGCAGCATCGCGGCGACCGGCCGGCCGACGCCATTATGATCCTGCTCGCGATGTTCGGCGGCACCGCCCTGCTGCTCTACGGCATCCGGCTGAGCGGCGACAGCCTGCAGCGCGCCGTCGGCGGCCGGCTCCGCCAGCTCCTGACCGGACTCTCGCGCAATCGGATCGTCGCGGTCGCCTCCGGCGCCACCGTGACCGCCATCATCCAGTCCTCGGCGGCCACCACGCTGATGCTGATCGGATTCGTCTCGGCCGGCATCATGACGTTCCGCCAGACGCTCGGCATCATCCTGGGCGCCGACATCGGCACGACCCTGACCGTCCAGCTGATCGCCTTCAGGATCACCGACTGGTCGCTGCTCATCGTGGGCATCGGGTTCGTCATCACCTTCGTGGCCCGCCGGGCCAGCGCGCGCGACTTCGGCCAGGCCGTGCTCGGGCTGGGGCTCATGTTCCTCGGCCTCAAGCTCATCCTGGACGGCGTGGCGCCCCTGCGTGAGAACCAGCTCGCGCGGGACGTGCTGGCGGTGATGACGGCCACCCCGATCGTCGCGGTCCTGGCGGCCGCGTTCTTCAGCGCGCTGGTGACCTCGTCGGCGGCCACCATCGGCCTGGCCCTGGCGCTGGCCAGCCACGACCTCATCGCGCTGCCCGGCGCGATCGCCATCGTGCTGGGCGCCAACATCGGCACGTGCGCCACCGCGCTCGCGTCGTCCATCGGCGCCACCGCCGAGGCCAAACGGGTGGCCGTCGCCCACATCGCGTTCAAGGTGCTCGGCGCCGCGCTGGTGTTTCCGTTCATCGGGCCGTTCACCGCCGCGGTGGCTGCGACCGCCGCCGATCCGGCACGGCAGGTGGCCAACGCCCACAGCCTGTTCAACCTCGGCATCAGCCTGGTGTTCCTGCCGTTCACGCCGCTGGCCGCGCGCGCCATCGAGGCGTTGGTGCCCGAGGACGCCAACGAGGAGACGCCGTTCCGTGCGAAGTATCTCGACGAGCGGGCGCTCGAGCAGCCCTCGCTGGCGCTGGGGCAGGCCCATCGCGAAGCCCTGCGCATGGCCGACGTGGCCCAGGGGATGCTGCGCGACGCGCTGACGGCGTTCCGCACCGACAACGTCGCCCTTATCGAGGAGATCGAGAAGCGCGACGACCAGCTCGACTTCATGGAGCGCGAGATCAAGCTCTTCCTGGCCCGCCTGGGCCGCGAGGCGATGGGCTCCGAGCTCTCGCGCAAGGAGATCGGCATGATCTCCTTCATCGGCAATCTCGAGAACATCGGCGACATCATCGACAAGAACCTGATGGAGCTGGCGCGGAAGAAGTACTATCAGGGCCGCCGGTTCTCCGAGGCCGGCTGGGCCGAGATCCAGGAGTTCCACGGCCTGGTGGGCAAGAATCTGGAGCGGGCGATCGCGGCGTTCGCCACCAACGACCGGGCGCTGGCCCGCGAGGTGCTGGACCAGCGGCCGTTCATGCGGGCCCGCGAGCGTGACCTGCGTGAGTCGCACCTGGGCCGGCTGCGGGCCGGGATGGCCGAATCGCTGGAGACGTCGGAGATCCACCTGGATATCCTGACGAACCTCAAGCGCGTCAGCTCCCACGTCTCGGCGCTGATGTTCCCCATTCTGGACGAGGTGTGAGCAGATGAAGAAGATCGAGGCGATCATCAAGCCCTTCAAGCTCGACGACGTCAAGGAGGCGCTGACCGAGATCGGCGTGGTCGGGATGACGGTGACCGAGGTCCGCGGCTTCGGCCGCCAGAAGGGCCACACCGAGCTCTACCGCGGCTCGGAGTACACCGTCGACTTCCTGCCCAAGGTGAAGATCGAGGTGGTGGTCGCCGACCACATCGTCGACAAGGTCGTGGCCGTCATCGTCGGCGCCGCCAAGACCGGGTCGATCGGCGACGGCAAGGTGTTCGTGCTACCGATCGGCGAGAGTATCAGGATCCGGACGGGCGAAAAGGGCGAGGCGGCGGTTTAGATTCGGGGGGAGCGTACGGCTCCCCCCGAACCCCCCAGTGCGGATCCTCAGGTGATTGCTGACGAGCTGTTGACCGGTTCTCCCACGGCTCGGGCGCGCGCGCTCAAGCGTCTGGGATTTTCGAATCCGACGGTGGCGGGGGCGAATCTGGAGGCGCTGACGCCGACGCCGCGGGATGCGGAGCTGCTGGCGCCGGCGCTGCCGCGGTTGCTGGCCGAGCTGAGCGCGGCGGCGGATCCCGACATGGCGCTCAACAACCTCGAGCGCTACGCCGAGGTCGTCGATCGGACCGTGCTGTTCCGTACGCTGGCCGCCCACCCGGGTGCCGCCCATCTGCTGGCGCGGCTCGGCGGCAGCAGCCAGTTTCTCGCCGACGCGCTGCGACGCCGTCCGGTCGCCCTGGCCTGGCTGCTCGAGCCGAGCACGATGCGGGTGTGGTTCGCCGAGGACTTCGCGACGGACCTCGCCCACTCGCTGGCGGCCTTTCCCGGCCGCGAGGCGCGCATGAACGCGCTGCGGCGATTCAAGTATCGCCACCTGCTGCGCATCGGCGCTCGCGACCTGCTGGGCGACGCTGATCTCGGCGTGACGACCGAGGAGCTGGCTCGCCTGGCCGACACCTGCCTCGGCGAGGCCTGGCGCATGGCGGACGCCGAGGCGCGGGTCCGCTTTGGCGCCCCGCGCGATGACGCGGGCGCCGAGACGGGTCTGGCCGTCATCGGCATGGGCAAGCTCGGCGGCCAGGAGCTGAACTACTCGTCCGACATCGACCTCATGTTCGTCTACGGCGCGGAGGGCGAGACGGCTGGCGGGCGCGAGGGCCGGCTGTCCAACGGCGAGTACTTCGGGCGTGTGGGCCGCGAGATCATCGAGATCATCGAGTCGGTGACCGACGAGGGCAACATCTTCCGGGTCGACATGCGACTGCGGCCCGAGGGACGCGTGGGCGCGATCGCGCTCTCGCTGGAGGGCTACCACGCCTACCACCGCGAGCGCGCGGCGCCGTGGGAGCGTCAAGCGCTGCTCAAGGCGCGCGTGTCGGCCGGCGACGAGCGCGTAGGCGCGCAGTTCATGGATCTGGCGCGCGGGGTCGTCTATCGCCAGGGGCTGGACGAACGCGTGGTGCCGGCGATTCGCGGCATGAAGCGCGAGATCGATCGGGAGCTGACCCGGCGCGGTGACGGTGACGGGCGCGCCAGCAACGTCAAGCTCGGCCGCGGCGGCATCCGCGAGATCGAGTTCATCGTGCAGGCGCTGCAGCTCCTCTACGGCGGCGACGATTCCTGGCTGCGCGAGCGCAACTCGCTCAAGGCGCTGTTCCGGCTCACCGAGCGCGGCTACCTGGCGCCCGAGCTCGGGCGCACCCTCTCGCACGCGCTCGTGCATCTGCGCACCGTCGAGCACCGGCTGCAGCTGCTCCACGAGCTGCAGACCCACACGCTGCCGAGCGAGCCGGTGGCGCTGGGGCTCATGGCGCGGCGCCTCGGCATCGGCGGCCGGCCGGCCGCTGCCGCCCGGACCTTTCGCACCCGTCACCGCGCGATCACCAACGCCGTCCATCACGCGTTCACCGCGTTCTTCGCCGAGCGGCCGGCGCCGCGCCGCCACGGACCGAAGCTGCCGAGCCTGGTCTCGCTGGGCGCCACCGGCTTCGCCGATCCCGAGCGCGCGCGGCAGAATCTCCGGCTCATCCTCGAGGGGCGGCCGCTGGTGCCGTACGCCGGTGCGCTCCGGGCGGCGCTGGAGCGGCTTTATCCCGTCCTGCTCGATGCGCTCTGGAAGAGTCCCGATCCCGACGAGGCGCTGAACCAATTCGAGCGCTTCCTGTCGGCGGCGGGACCGCGCGCCGGCTACGTCGAGCTGCTGGCCGATAACCCCCAGCTGCTGGACGGCCTGGTGCGACTCTGCGCCGGCGGCGATCTGCTCACCCAGCTCCTGATCGCGCAGCCCGAGCTGCTGGCCTCGCTGGCCGATCCTTCCGCGCTGAGTCGGCGGCGGACGCGGGCGTCGGTGCGAGCGGCGCTGGCCCGGGTGTGGGCGCCCGAGACGGAGCCGGGCGAGCGGCGGGACCGGCTGCGGCAGATCAAGCAAGCCGAGGAGCTGACGATCGTGTGGCGCTACCTGCTCGGCGTGACCTCGATCGAGCGCTACGCGCGTGAGATGACACTCCTGGCCGAGGTGACGCTCGAGGCGGGCTGGGGCATGGCGCTGGGGGCGCAGATCGAGCGGCGCGGCGTCCCGCGCGCGGCCGATGGCCGCTTCGTGCCCGCCGTGATCGTCGGGGTCGGCAAGCTTGGCGGCCGCGAGCTGACGACCGGATCCGATCTCGACCTGTTCGTCGTCTTCGACGATCCGGGCCCGGGGGAGGGGATGACCGACGGCGCCGATCCCGTCGACGTCCACACGTTCTACAGCGACGCGGTCGAGCGGCTGGCCGGCGCGCTCGGGGACATCACCGCGGCCGGCACGGCGTTCGCGGTGGATCTGCGCCTGCGACCGGGGAGCAAGGGCAGCGGCTTCGCGGCGTCGCTCGACGCGCTGGGACGGTACTATGAGGACCACGGTGACCTCTGGGAGCGCCAGACGCTGACGCGGGCCCGGCTCGTCCTCGGCGACCGGCGACTCGGCCGCCGGGTACGGGTGACGCTCCGGCGGCTGGTCTACGGCGCCCCCCTGCCGGAACGCGCGCTCAAGGAGATCGGGGAGGTGCGCACGCGCATGGAAGTCGAGCTGGGCAAGGAGACGCCCGGCCGCTGGCACGTGAAGCTCGGCCGCGGCGGTCTGGTGGACGTCGAGTTCCTGGCCCAGGCCCTGCAACTCGTCCACGGCGCCGAGCATCCTGACGTACGACGGACATCCACACCGGCGGCTCTGGCCGGCCTCGCGCGCGTCGGCGCGCTGGCCCCCGCGACGGCCACGGCGCTGGCCGCGCACTATCGCTTCCTCCGGCGAGTCTCGACCGCGCTCCGCCTGCTCGGCGCCCGCCCCACCGACACGGTGGAGCTCGCCGGCCCGATGCCGTCGCGCGTGGCGACGTCGCTGGGCCTGGCGTCGCGCGACGCGTTCCTGGCCGCCTATCGCGAGCGCACCGCGGCCGTGCGGGCCGCCTACCGCGAGGTGTTTTCGTGAAGAGTCTCTACATCGTCGACGGCCACTCCCACATCTTCCGCGCCTACCACGCGGTCGGCTATCTCTCGACTTCCAAGGGCGTGCCGAGCCACGCGGTGCTGATTCTCAGCAGCATGCTGTGGAAGCTGATCCGGGAAGAAAAGCCCGACTACCTCGGCATCACCCTCGATCCGCCCGGCCCCACGTTCCGCGATGCCATGTTCGCCGACTACAAGGCCACGCGGACCTCGATGCCCGACGACCTCGCCCGGCAGCTGCCCTACGTGCGGCGGTTGTTCGAGGCGCTGCGCACGCCGGTGGTCGAGATCCCCGGCTTCGAGGCCGACGACGTGCTGGCCACGCTGGTCGAGCAGGCGCTGAAGCTGCCGGATCTCGAGATCGTGGTGGTCAGCGGCGACAAGGACCTGCTGCAGCTGGTGGGGCCGCGGGTGCGCGTGCTGTCGGTGCTGGGCCGCACCGGAGAGCGCGTGATGTACGACGAGGCGAAGGTGCGCGAGCGCTGGGGCGTGGAGCCCTCGCAGATCGCCGACGTGCTGGCGCTGATGGGCGACTCGATCGACAACATTCCCGGCGTCAAGGGTGTGGGCGAGAAGACCGCGGTCAAGCTGGTCAGCCAGTTCGGCTCGGTCGACCGTCTGTACGAGAACCTCACGCTGGTGGGCGGCAAGCTGCGCGAGACTCTCGCCGGCGCCCGCAAGCAGGCGCTGCTGTCGCGCGAGCTGGCGGTGCTGGCGCGCTCGGCGCCGGTCACGCTCGACATCGAGGCGTTCCGTCTGGGGGAGCCGGACTGGCCGCGGCTGCGCGGGCTCTGGATGGAGATGGAGTTCACGCGGCTGATCAAGGAGCTGCCGGCCACGACGGTCGCGGTCAGCGCCGAGCCCGTCGCACATCTTGATAGTCCTCAGGCGCTGGCCGACTACCTGGCCCGGGTGCCGGCGGGCGCGCCGCTGGCCGTCGACTGGGCCGGGGACGCGCGTCCACCATCGCCGCGCATCGAGGCGCTCGGCCTCTTCCATGAAGCGGCGGGAGCGGCCTGGACGGCCTCGGTGCCGGCGGCGGGCTTCGGCGACCGCTCGCTGATCGTCCACGACGCCAAGCCCTTGCTCGAGGCGCTTGTCGACGCGGGGACCGCGCTGCCGCTCGTCGAGGACACCGCGCTCGCCGCTTATCTGCTGAACCCCGCGCGCGCGACCTACAAGCTGGACGAGGTGTGCATGGAGTCGTTCATGGAGTGTCCGCCCGCGCTGCCGGCGCCGCCCGCGGCCGGCAAGACCGACGCGCCGCCGGCGACGAGTGGCGACGCGCTGGGGGCGATCGTCGGCGATCGCGCGCGCTGGCTCGCGCGGTTCTGGAACCACGCCGCCGCCGAGCTCGACACGCGTGAGCTGCGGCGGATCTACGACGACATCGAGCGGCCGCTGGTGCCGGTGCTGGCCACGATGGAGCGGCACGGCATCCGCGTGGAGCCGGCCCGGCTCGAGGAGTTCGCCAAGGAGCTGGAGCGCGATCTCGACAACCTCACCCGCGAGATCTACGCGCTGGCCGGTGAGAACTTCACGATCTCCTCGCCCAAGCAGCTGGCCCAGATCCTGTTCGAGAAGCTGAAGCTGCCGGCGCTGCGGCGCACCAAGACCGGTTACTCGACCGACGCCGACGTCCTCACCGAGCTGGCGGTCGGCCATCCGCTGCCCGGCAAGGTGCTCGAGCACCGCACGCTGTCCAAGCTCAAGGGCACCTACGCCGACGCCCTGCCGCTGCTGGTAAACCCGGCCACCGGTCGCATCCACACCACCTTCAACCAGCTGGTGGCGGCCACCGGACGGCTCAGCAGCCAGGATCCGAATCTCATGAACATCCCCATCCGCACCGAGCTGGGGCGGCGGATCCGGGCGGCCTTCGTGCCGGCGGAAGGGTGGCAGTTCGTGGCCGCCGACTATTCACAGATCGAGCTACGCATCCTCGCCCACCTCTCCGGCGAGCCGGCCATCATCGAATCGTTCAAGCGAGGGGAGGACATCCACACCCGGACCGCGTGCGAGGTGTTCCGGGTGGCGCCCGGCGAGGTCACCTCGCTGCAGCGCACGATCGCCAAGAGCGCCAACTACGCGATCCTCTACGGCGTGTCGGCGTTCGGCCTGTCGCAGGCCACCAAGATCGATCAGAAGGAAGCGCAGCGCTACATCGAGGCGTACTTCGCGACGCACCCGCTGGTGCGCGCCTTCATCGACCGCACGCTGGCCGACGGGCGTGAGCGCGGCTACGTGATGACCCTGCTGGGCCGCCGGCGCTACCTGCCCGATCTGCGCTCCAACAACCCGGTCGCCCGCAACGCCGCCGAGCGGATGGCGATGAACGCACCGGTGCAGGGGACCGCCAGCGACATGATCAAGATCGCCATGGTGCGGATGGACGCGGCCATGCGGGTGCTGCATCTCCAGAGCCGCATGCTGCTGCAGGTGCACGACGAGCTGCTATTCGAATCGCCGCCCGACGAGGTGGAGACGGTCTCGGCGCTGGCCCGCGAGATCATGGAGGCGGCGCTGCCGCTCGACGTCCCGATCGTCGTCGATCTCAAGGCTGGGCTCGACTGGTCGCACACGTGAGTCGTCGCTTCCTGCTGGTCGGCCTCACCGGCGGCATCGCGACCGGCAAGAGCACCGTGTCCGACATCCTCCGCGGTCTCGGCGGCGTGATCATCGACGCGGATCTCCTGGCCCGCGAGGTCGTGGCCCCCGGTCAGCCGGCGCTGGCGGCGATCGTCCGGGAATTCGGCCCGGACGTGCTAAACGCGGACGGCACGCTGGATCGCAAGCGCCTGGCTGCCCTCGCGTTCATCGACCCCGAGCGACGCCGCCGGCTGGAGGCGATCACGCACCCGGCCATTCGCGATGCGTTCGCGGCGCGCCTGACCGATCTGGAGGCGCAGGGCTTCGCCGGCCTCGTCTTCTGGGACGCAGCGGTCCTGATCGAGTCGGGCGGCCACACGGCCATGGACTGCCTGGTCGTGGTCATCACCGATGCGTCGATCCAGCACGCGCGGGCGGTCGCACGCGATGGTGACCGCGCCGACGTCGAGCGTCGCATCGCCAACCAGATGCCGCTCAGCGAGAAGGTCAAGCTCGCCGACTACGTGATCGACAACTCGGGCGATCGCGCCGCCACCGAGGCGCGCACGCGCGAGGTCTATCGCGCGCTCATCGCCGATCTGCAGACGCGTGCCGTCCGGTAAGCGCCGGGCTCTCGGGCAGCACTTTCTCCGCGACCCCGGCATCGCCCGCGCCATCGTGGATCTGGTGGCGCCCACGCTGCGTGACCTCGTCGTGGAGATCGGCCCCGGTGAAGGCGCCCTGACCCAGGAGCTGGCCCAGCGCTGCGGCCGCCTCATCGCCCTCGAGGTGGACACCCAGCTGATCGCACGGCTGTGGCGCCGGTTTCCTCAGGTCGAAGTGCAGCACGCGGATGCCCGGGAATGGGACTACGGCGCGCTGGCCCGCCCGCCCGAGGGACGGGTGCTCGTCGTCGGTAACCTTCCCTACAGCGTCAGCAAGCCGATCGTCACCGCGCTGCAGGCGGCGCGTCAGTCGATCGACGTGATGGCGTTGATGCTCCAGCGCGAGGTCGCCGAGCGGCTGGCGGCGGGGCCCGGCGGCAAGGTGTACGGCGCGCTCTCGGTCCTGACCCAGGCCGGTTGCGACGTCGAGCTGGCCCTGCGCGTGCCGCCCGAGGCCTTCCGCCCGCCGCCGCAGGTCGATTCCGCCGTCGTTCGGCTCACCCCGCGGGCCGAGTCCCGGGTGCCGGCGGAGCTGGAGGCCCGCTTCCGCGAGGTCGTGCGGGCGGCGTTCGGCCGCCGCCGCAAGACCTTGCCCAACGCGCTGAACGAGGGCCTCGGCATACCGCTGGGGCAGGCCCGCGAGGCCACCACGAGGTCTGGGGTCGATCCCGCCCGGCGCGCCGAAACCCTGTCGATAGAAGAGTTTGTCACGCTGACCGCTCGGCTATCATGAAGGCGATGTCTCGCCGTGGCGTCCTGCTGATCCTGCTGGGTCTCGTCACGCTGGCCGGAACGTGGCTGGGCGTCTTCACGCCGCCCCGGTCGGCGAGCGTCGCGACGGCGCCCCCGGCACCTTCTCCATCCCCGGCAGCGCCGGAGTCGTCCACCGAGCCGGAGGCGGCCGAGCCCGCACCCACCGTCAAGACGAGCACCGTCACGCTGCGCCGCGGCGACACGCTGCTGGTCGCGCTGGGCCGGGGCGGGCTGGATCGCCGGGCGTCCACCGGCATCGCCGACGCGCTGCGCGCCAACGGTGCCGACCTGCGCCGCCTCAAGCCCCGGGACGAGCTGGAGATCACCTGGACGCTCGAGGGCGATCCGATCGCCGTGCGATGGGAGCCCAGCCCGTGGCTCGGCTTCGCAGCGGTGGCGACCGACACGGGGTGGGAGGTCCGACGCGCGGAGACGCAGCCCGAGGTCCGCGTCGAGGCGGTGAGCGGCGAGGTCCGGCGCTCGCTGTTCGAGTCGGTCGACGCCCTGGGCGAATCCGCCCAGCTGGTGCTCGAGCTGGTGGAGATGTTCTCCTCCGAGTTCGATTTCACCGCGGACACGCGTCCCGGCGATCGCTTCCGGCTGCTGGTCGAGAAGCGCTACGCCGGCGACGAGTTCGTCGACTACGGCCAGGTCCTGGTCGCGCAGTACGTGAGTGATGGTAAGGTGCTCACCGGTATCGGCTTCGAGCCGACGGGGGGCCGGTCGGGGTACTACGATCTCGGCGGGCGCTCGCTCAAGAAGACGTTCCTCAAGTCACCGCTCGAGTTCACCCGCGTCACGTCGGGCTTCACCTACGCACGGCCGCATCCGATCCTGGGCGGCGTGCGTCCGCACCTCGCGGTGGACTACGCCGCACCCGTCGGCACACCGGTGCGAGCCGTGGCCGACGGCAGCGTGCTCGTCGCCGGCTGGAATGGCGGCAACGGCATCCAGGTACACCTGCGTCACCGCTCGGGCTACGAGACCGTGTACAACCACCTCTCGAAGCTGGCACCCGGGGTCCGCGCGGGAGGCAAGGTGACGCAGCGGCAGGTCATCGGCTACGTCGGGTCCACCGGATTGTCGACCGGTCCGCACCTCGACTATCGCGTGGCCAAGGACGGCCGCTTCGTCAATCCGCTAGGGGAGAAGTTCATTCCCGGCCAGCCCCTCGACGGCGCCGAGCGCAATCGCTTCCTGCGCGACGCCCGTGAGCTGACCCGTCGTCTCGAGGACACCGCGCCCCTCTAGCTGTTCCCTGAGCGCGTTCGCTTCGACGCCCGCCCGTAGAGAAGTCCCTGCTGGAACTTCCGGTGGCAGAGAAAGAGCGTGTACTCGATGGCGCGAGCGGTCGTGCGAAGGCGGCGCGCGTGCGAGCGGAGGGCGTCGAGGTACTGCTCCCACTGGGCGATGGTGAAGCCCTGGCCGCGCTGGTTGGCGCCGACCGAGTGGATCGCGAAGAGGAGTTGCCAGGCGCGGATGTCCAGCACGCCGTAGCGGCGCGGGTCGAGCAGGGTCAGGATCGCCGAGGCCATGGGCACGCCCACGCCGCGGAGCCCCGTGAGGAGCTCCATCCGGCGACGCTCGCTGCGCGTGGTCAGCACTTGCCTCGAGACGGCGCGAATGCGCGCCGCCGAGTTCGCCTCCCACAGGTGACGGGCGCGGGGGCTCTTCCAGCGACACATCTTTGAAAATTCAGCACGGGTGAAGCTGCCCCGTGCGCGCGCGCCGGCCAGCTCACGGATCAGCGCGGCAGTGGGCGGATGCTCCTGCCGCGTGAGCTCGCGGGAGAGGAGCGCGACCAGGCTGGCGTGAGGCAGTCGGCGCAGGGGCACTCGCCGACTATCGCACGCTCAGGACCGGGTCGCGCTCCAGCCGCGCTGCCGCATGCAGCGCTCGTAGCGTAGCTGCTCGTCGAATCGCGCGAATCCGGCCTCGCGTGGCGAGCGGGCCCACAGCTTGGGCGGCGGCTCGGTCGGTGGCAGCAGGCGGCCGCCCCTGGGACCGGGGTCCCCAGCAGCGGGAAATGCCGATGGGTATTCGCCTTCGACGGCTTGGACCGCCGCCACATAGCAGGCTCGCGACTCGTCGGCGACCTCCTGCAGCGAGGCCCCGGGACGGGTCCAGTAGGTGTTGTAGGTGTTGGTCAAGTTCAGGGTGGTCAAGTTCGCGGCGGTGCTACAGCCACTGAGCACCAGGACGACCGCGGTCAGGGCCAGCACGGAGAGCATGAGCACTCGCATAGTTGACCTCTGCCCTGAACACCATCCAAGAATCGTGCCGGGCAAAACTTCGGGGTCCGGAGACCCGGTGCTACGATGATGGCCGGCATTCGAAAGGAGTTTGTGTGGACCCCGCAACAACCACCACCGAGCCCGTCGTTCGCCTGATTCCGCTCGGCGGCCTCGGGGAGATCGGGCTCAACATGATGCTTCTCGAGTCTGGCGAAGACCTCGTGGCGGTGGACTGCGGCCTCATGTTCCCGGACGACGAGCTGCTCGGCATCGACTACGTGATCCCGGACTTCACGTACGTCTTGGCCAAGGGCGAGGGCTTCCGCGCCGTCCTGCTGACTCACGGGCACGAGGACCATATCGGCGCGATCCCGTATCTGCTGCGCGCCGTGAACGTGCCGGTGTACGGCACCCCGATGACCCTGGCGCTCGTGGCCGAGAAGCTGCGCGAGCATGGCCTCCTGGAGGGCGCCGATCTGCGGCCGATGCGGCCGCGGTCGGCGTTCGAGGTAGGGTCGTTCCGCGTGGAGCCGATTCGCGTCACCCACTCGATCGTGGACGGCATCGGCCTGGCGATCGACACGCCCGTGGGGACCGTCGTCCTCACCGGCGACTTCAAGCTCGATCCGAGTCCGCTTGACGGCGAGCCGTCCGACTACCGGCGCTTCGCCGAGCTCGGCGAGCAGGGCGTGGTCCTGCTCTGCTCGGACTCCACCAACGTGGACCGCCCCGGCCACACGCGCTCGGAAGTCGACGTGGGCGCCGCGCTGGCCGAGCGGTTCGCCCGCGCGCAGGGCCGGATCATCCTCGCGACGTTCGCGTCCCACATCCACCGCATCCAGCACGTCCTGACCCTGGCCGAGCGCTTCGGTCGGCGGGTGGCGCTGCTCGGACGCTCGATGGAGAAGAACGTCACGATCGCCGCCGAGCTCGGCTACCTGCGCATACCCCGGGGCCTCGTGCAGCCGCTGGAGGACGTGGTCGAGCTGCCGCCGCACCAGCAGGTGATCCTCTCCACCGGGAGCCAGGGCGAGCCGCACTCCGCACTGAGCTTGATGGCTGCCGGCGAGCACAAGTACGTGGGGATCGCTCGGGGCGACCTGGTCATCATCTCGGCTCGCGTCATTCCCGGCCACGAGCGCACCGTGGGCCGCGTGATCAACGCCCTCTATCGCCGCGGCGCCGAGGTCCTGTACGAGGACAACGCCTTCGTCCACGTCTCCGGGCACGCCAGCCAGGAGGATCTCAAGCTGATGCTGAGCCTCACCCGGCCGCGGTACTTCGTGCCGGTGCATGGCGAGTACCGCCACCTCCTGGGCCACGCGCGCCTGGCCGAGAGCGTGGGCATCGCGCCCGAGCGGATCTTCCTGATCGAGGACGGCGCGGCGGTGGAGATCGGCCCGAGCGGCGCGCGCGTTCTCTCTGGGTTCCCGGCCGGCCGCGTCCTGGTCGATGGCAAGGGCATCGGCGATGTCGGCGCCGTCGTGCTACGCGATCGCGAGATCCTGTCCGAGGACGGCGTGATCGCGGTCTCCCTGGCCGTGGATGCCAAGGGTGCCGTGGTGACCGGACCGGAGTTCGCCTCGCGCGGTGTGTTCTACGTCAAGGAGAGCGAGATCCTGCTCGACGAGCTGCGGATCGCCGTGATGACCGCGCTCGGCGAGCGGGGGCCGGACGACCCGTGGGATCGCGAGGCGATCGGCGTCCGCGTCCGCACCGCCGTCCGCCAGTTCGTCAACCAGCGCTTCCAGCGCAAGCCATTCGTGCTCCCGATGATCCTGGAGGTCTGATGCCCGCGACCGTATCCGCCGACGTCGACAAGCCGATCCCCGCCAGACCCGCGGCCCCGCGTCCGCGCCGCGCGCGCCGTCCGCGCGACCACGGCCGGTGGCTGCGCGAGGCGCGCGGCATCGTCGCGATGGCCGTGGCGGGCTTCGCGGTCGTCTCGCTGGCGGTCTTCGATCCGGCGCTACACCCGACCGAGCAGGGGACCAGTGTCGGTCCGGTCGGCGCCTGGCTGGGCTGGGCCCTCTTCCGCTCGCTCGGCTACGCCGGCTTTCTGCTCCCGTTGCTGGTGGCCGCCTGGGGGCTGTCGGCGTTCACGCGGCCGCGCCTGGCCCGCGGCTGGGTGCCGCTGGCCGGCATCGCCGTGCTGATGCTCGCCGCGGCGGGCCTGATGCAGCAGTCGGCGGAGACGTTCGTCGCCCAGCGCGTGACACGCGGCGGGATCCTGGCGACCGGTGGCTGGGTGGGCTGGGCGCTGACCAGTGGCCTGTCGAGCACGCTCGGCCAGGTCGGGACATGGCTGCTGCTGCTGGCGGCGGTGCCGGTCGGCGTGCTCCTGGTCACCCAGGCGTCGTACCTGGCCATCGCCCGACTCGCCACGGCGCGCCTGGCCCGGCTGCGCAAGCAGCGCGTGGCCAGGGCCGCGCCGCCGCGTCTGGAGCCCGTCGTCGCGGCGCCGGCGATCGTGGCCGAGCCGGACGCCGAGGTCGAGCTGGCCCTGCCGCACGTCGTGGAGCCGAGCCTGCCGCGCGGCCGGCTGATGGAGCAGGGCCTGGCCTGGCAGGAGACGTTCGATTTCGGCAAGGGGGGCGAGCAGTCGTTCCAGTTGCCGCCGGTGGGACTGCTGAAGCCGCCGCCGATCGAGGAGCTGCGGCGCACGCGCGAGGAGCTGCAGGACAACGCCGAAGTCTTGCGCAAGAAGCTGCAGGACTTCGAGGTCGACGGCCGCATCGTGCAGGTGAGCCCCGGCCCGATCATCACCTCGTACGAGTTCGAGCCGGCGGCCGGCGTGAAGGTGAGCCAGGTCGTGAACCTCTCCGACGACCTGGCTCTCGCCCTCAAGGCCGCCTCCGTGCGCATCGTGGGCCCGATCCCGGGGCGCGGCACGGTCGCGATCGAGGTTCCCAACGACGCGCAGTCCACGGTGTACCTGCGCGAGATCTTCGTCTCGGCGGAGTTCGCCGAATCCAAGGGCAAGCTCCCGCTGGCCCTGGGCAAGGACGTGCAGGGGCAGCCGGTGGTCGCCGATCTGACGGCGATGCCGCACCTGCTCATCGCCGGCGCCACCGGTAGCGGCAAGTCGGTCGGCCTCAACGGCATGATCTGCTCGATCCTCTACAAGGCCACGCCGGCCGACGTGCGCTTCCTGATGATCGATCCCAAGCGTCTGGAGCTGTCCGTCTACGAGGGCATCCCGCACCTGCTGGCCCCGGTGGTGACCGATTCGAAGGAGGCGGCCGCCCGCCTGCGCTGGATCGTCGGCAAGATGGACGAGCGCTACAAGACGCTGCAGGCCAAGCAAGTGCGCAACATCGACGGCTACAACCGTGCGGTCAACCCCGAGGACCGGCTGCCGTACTGGGTGGTCGTGGTCGACGAGCTGGCCGACCTCATGATGGTCTCGGCCGGCGAGGTACAGAACTCGCTGGTGCGGCTGGCCCAGATCGCGCGCGCGGTCGGCATCCACCTGATCATCGCCACGCAGCGGCCGTCGGTCGACGTCGTCACCGGATTGATCAAGGCCAACTTCCCGACGCGCATCGCCTTCCAGGTCGCCTCCAAGGTCGACTCACGTACGGTGCTCGACGGCAACGGTGCCGAGCAGCTGCTGGGGCGGGGCGACATGATCTACGTGCCGCCGGGGGCCAACAAGCAGATGCGCGTGCACGGCGCCTGGGTCGCCGACGACGAGGTCAAGGGCGTCACCGAATTCCTGCGCAAGCAGGGCAAGGCGGTCTACGAGGAGGTCGTGCTGCCGTCCGACCCCGAGGGCGGCGAAGGCGACGACGGGGCCGACCGCGACGATCTCTACTGGGACTGCGTGCGGCTGGTCATCGGCCAGCGCCAGGGGTCCATCTCGTTCCTGCAGCGCCGGATGAGTCTCGGCTACCCGAAGGCCGCGCGCTTCATCGACATGATGGAGCAGGACCGGATCATCGGTCCCGGACAGGGCGCCAAGCCGCGCGAGATCCTGGTCGGTCCGGAGTTCCTGGCGAAGGCTGGACGGTAGGCGGGCGCGCCCCCCGCCCAGGGGGCGTCAGCGCGTCCGGGTGAGGACGGTCGTGGTTTCCGCGGCCAGGATCTCGCCGTTCCACGGCATGGCCGCCGCGAGCCGGGCCAGGGCGATCCGCTCCCACGTCTGCCACAGCTGCGCACGCGTCGAGGTCAAGAGCTCCGACAGTGCGTCGTCGTCCGGCGCCGTCTGCACGCTGCGCGTCAGTCCGGCCACCGCGCGGTTCAGGATCGTCACGCGGCGCTCCAGGTCCTTCTCGGTGTTGGCGCGCTCGAGCAGCACGCGCGCGATCTCGAGCGGCGACGGCGGCGCCGCCACCGAGGCGGGCTGCGGCGCCATCCGGGCGGATCCCGCGGCCATCGGCGCGGGTCGCCTCGTCGATGGCGCGGACGGTGCGA
>Ga0207428_10001338_pt1 | contig 26213 bp, 26 predicted proteins | sample RhiMethybrSRZTD1_FD_187600 | JGI IMG/M metagenome (GOLD analysis project Ga0207428, IMG submission 187600) | Populus rhizosphere microbial communities from Tennessee, USA - Rhizosphere MetaG P. TD hybrid SRZTD1 (SPAdes) (version 3) | ecosystem: Host-associated > Plants > Roots > Rhizosphere >...
CCGGACACGCCCGAGGTGGTGGCGGGCCTGCGGCTAGCGCTCAAGAACCAAGGCGGCGCGCTCGCCGCCGCGGGGCGGCCCGCGGAGGCCGAAGCCTTGTTCCGCGAGGCGCTCGATCTCGGCGACGAGCAGGATCTCTACATCAATCTGGGCCGCTCGCGGATCGATCAAGGTCGGCCCGCCGACGCCATTGCGCCACTCGAGCGCGCCGTGCAGATGAATCCGCGCCACGCCCATGCGCGCGCCTGGCTGACGCGGGCGTACGCCCTCGCGGGGGCCCGCGAGCGGGCCGCCGACGCGATGGCGGCGCTGACCACGCTCGACCCCACGCTGGCCGCGCGCGTCGCCACGGAGATCCCCGCCAGCGCGCGTTGAGGCGGCTCGGTGGCTTGCGTTGCCCCCGGGGCCGGTGTTACGGTTCGGCGAAGCAGGGAGTTCGGGGAGCCCTCACGTGAGGGCCCACCGGGAAGGCGGTGCGAATCCGCCGCGACCCCGTCACTGTGATCGGGGACGAAACCCACGGAGAGCCACTGGCCGGCGAGGCCGCCGACCGGGAAGGCGTGGGGAGTAGGACGATCCGAGAGCCAGGAGACCGACCCGACCTCCGGTAGTTTCATACCGGTCTTCGAGGGAGGCTCCGGTTGACCGCAGTCTTCGCTCCGGGCGCGCTGTCGCCATTGCGCTCCCACCTCATCCTCGGCGGGGCGCGAAGCGGCAAGAGTCGTCATGCGCTGGCGCTGGCGTGCGCGTGGAGCGGCCGCGTCGCCTTCGTGGCGACGGCGGAGCCGCGCGATGCGGACCTCGCCGCGCGCGTCGCGCGCCACCGCGCCGAGCGCCCGGCCGGCTGGACCACGGTGGAAGAGCCACGCGCGCTCGTGACCGCGTGCGCCGCCGCGGCGTGTGCGGCGGACCTTCTCGTCGTGGATTGCCTCACGCTGTGGGTCGCCAACCGCATGCTGGGGGGCGACACCGACGCGGCGATCCTCGCAGGAGCCGACGACCTGGCCCGCTTCGTCGGCGCACGGCACGCGGCCCTCATCCTGATCAGTAACGAGGTGGGGGAGGGCGTCCATCCCCCGACCGCCGATGGGCTCCGCTATCGTGATCTCCTGGGGCAGGTCAATCAGCGCGTGGCCGCCGCCGCCGATCAGGTGACGCTGATGGTCGCCGGCATCCCAGTCTCCATCAAGGCCGACACCGCGGCGGCGCCGGCGCCGATGCGCCACGTCCGTGAGTCTACGCAGGCTCCGTGACCGGGTGGTCGTGCCCCCGGCCGATGCGGCGGAGGCCGCGCGGCGGCGGCTCGACGCGCTGACGAAGCCACGCGGAAGCCTCGGGCGGCTGGAAGAGCTCGCCCAGACGCTCTGCCGCATCTCCGGTCAGTGCCCGCCGCCCACCCGCCAGGCGGTCATCTTCACGCTGGCCGGCGATCACGGGGTGGTGGAGGAAGGCGTCAGTGCGTATCCCCAGATCGTCACCAGCCAGATGGTCGAGAACTTTCTCCGCGGCGGCGCGGCCGTCAACGTGCTCGCCCGCCAGGTGAACGCCAAGGTGATCGTGGCGGACTTCGGGGTGGCCACACCGCTGGGACCTCGGCCGGGTCTCGAGAGTGTCCGGATCGGCCCGGGCACCGCCAATTTCAGCCGGGCCCCGGCCATGACCCGCACGGAGGCCGAGCGCGCGGTGGATGCGGGGATCACCCTCGTCGAGCAGGCGCGCCGGGACGGCCTCGATCTGATCGGGACGGGCGAGATGGGGATCGGCAACACCGCCGCGGCCAGCGCAATCACCGCCGCGATCACCGGAATCGCCGCGCGCGACGTCACCGGCCGCGGGACGGGCGTGGACGATGCGGCGTGGGAGCGCAAGGCGGTCGCGGTGGAGCGCGCCCTCGCCGTCCATCGCCCCGACGCGCAGGACGGGCTCGACGTGCTCGCGAAGGTGGGCGGCTTCGAGATCGCGGGATTGGCCGGGGTGATGCTCGCCGGGGCGGCGCACCGCATCCCGGTCATCCTCGACGGCTTCATCGCCGGCGCGGCGGCCCTGACCGCGGTGCGCATCGCGCCCGCCGTGCGTCACTACCTGATCGCCGCCCATCGCTCGGCCGAGCCCGGGCACCGGCACATCCTGGACGCGCTCGGGCTCACGCCGTATCTCGAGCTCGACATGCGGCTGGGCGAGGGGACGGGCGCCGCGCTCGGCATCGGGTTGGCGCGGGCGGCCGGCGCCATCCTGCGCGACATGGCCACGTTCAAGTCCGCGGGAGTCTCCGGCGGCGACGAGCCTGCCGGATGAGCGCCCCGCCGGTACGCCGCTCCACGATTGCCGCGCTGATCGTCGCGGGGCTCCTCGCCGCCGCCGTGCCCGCGGGGGCGGCGGTGCAGGTGACGGACGGCACCGGGCGCACGCTGACCCTGCCCGCGCTCCCGCGGCGCATTGTCTCGCTCGTGCCTGGTGTGACGGAGATGCTCTATGCGATCGGCGCGGAGGACCGGCTCGTCGGACGCACCGACTTCTGCGACTACCCGCCGGTGGCGCGAAGCAAGCCCAGCGTGGGCGGCACCGTGTCGCCGAGCCTGGAGGTGCTGGTGTCGCTCAAGCCCGACCTGGTGGTCGCCACCAGCGCGGGCAACAGTGACGAGACCCGGCGGCAGCTCGAGCGTCTGCGGGTGCCGCTCTACCTCGTCGATCCGCACGGGCTCTCCGACGTGTTCGGTACGATCACGCGGCTGGGCGCTCTCACCGAGCGCCAGGGCCGCGCCGCCGATATCGTGTCCGGGCTCGAGCAACGCGTTCGCGCGGTAGCCGTGCGCGTGGCCGCGCGCCCGCGCCCGCGGGTCCTCTACGTGGTGTGGCCCGAACCCCTCATCGTGCCGGGCCGCGGCGCCGCCGTCACCGAGCTGATCGAGCTCGCGGGTGGGGCGTCGGTGTCCGCCGACGGACCCGAAGGCTATCCGCGCTTCAGTGTGGAGGCCGCGGTGGCGCGCGGGCCCGAGGTCATCGTCCTCGCTCGCCACGGGGCCGGGACGGCGCCCTACGCGCGGGAGAAGTGGGAGCGCTTCGCGGACCTGCCCGCCATCCGGGCGGGACGGCTCCATGCGGTGGACGGCGACCTTTTCCATCGCTTCGGGCCGCGCGTGGTGGAGGCGCTCGAGATCCTCGCCCGCCTCCTTCACCCCGAGGCGTTCGCGAGGGCGGGTCTCCGGTGAGCGCGCCCGCCCGCCTCGCCATCCTGCTCCTCGGACTGGGCGCGGCCCTGCTCGTCACGATGGGGTCCGCGCTCTTCGTGGGCAGCGCCGGCGTCGCTCCCGGGTCCGTGCTCGCCGCGCTACTGGGCCGCGGCGATCCGGAGCCGGTCACGCGCCTCGTCGTCCTGGATCTCCGGCTCCCGCGCATCCTGGCGGCCGCGCTGGCCGGCGGTGCGCTCGCCGTGGCCGGCGTCGGCTTTCAGGCGCTCACCCGCAATCCCCTGGCGGAGCCATCCGTCCTGGGCATCTCGAGCGGCGCCGCGTTCGGCGTGGTGAGCGCGCAGCTCTTCGGCGTCGGCACGGGTCTGTTCGAGGCGTTCGGGCTGACCGCGTTCGCGTTCGCCGGCGCCGCCGTGGCGGGCGGAATCGTGTACGTGATCGCGGCAGGGGCGGGCGGGCTCTCGGTGCAGACGCTGCTCCTCGCCGGCGTGATCGTCGGTATCTTCTTCTCCTCGGCCATCGCGGTCCTGATCTCGATCCTCGACACCAATCGCCTCGGCGCGGTCATTCAATGGCTGCTCGGCAACGTGGCGCCGATCCCTGCGGCGGCGCTCGTCGTCTTCGCTCTTGTGTCTGCCGCGGGCTTCGCGCTGGTGCTCGCGAGCGCGCGCCGGCTCAATCTCCTCGCCCTCGGTGAAGACGCGGCGAGGGAGCTGGGGGTGCACGCCCTGGGGCTCAAGCGCGCGGTGTTCGCCGGCGCGGCGCTCCTCGTCTCCGCGGTGGTGGCGTTCGCGGGCCCCATCGGCTTCGTGGGGCTCATCGTGCCGCACGCGCTGCGGATGCTGCTGGGGCCGGACAACCGCGTCCTCGTGCCCGCGGCGGCGCTGGGCGGGGCCATCTTCCTCCTCGTCGCCGACACCCTCGCCCGGAGCATCGTCGCGCCGGCGGAGCTCTCCGTCGGCGTGCTCACCGCGTTCTGCGGCGCGCCCTTCTTCGTGTTCTTGCTGCGTGCGCGTGGCCGGAGAATCCTGCCGTGAGCCTGCTGGAGGTCCGCGACGTGGGCTTCGCGTATCCCGCGGCTCGCCGGCCTGGGCGCGTCCCCTTCGCCCTGCACGGCGTCAGCTTCGACGTGGCGCCAGGCGAGATTCTGGGGCTCGTCGGCCCCAACGCCTCCGGCAAGACCACCGTGATCCGCCTGCTCTCGCGACTCCTGATGCCCGAGCGCGGCGAGATCCGACTGGATGGACGGGCGCTGGCCCAGCTCTCGCGCACCGAGGTGGCCACCCGCGTCGGCGTGGTCCCGCAGACGGTGCCCGCGGACTTTCCGTACTCGGTCGAGGAGCTCGTGCTCATGGGCCGCTTCCCTCATGCACCCGGACGCTTCTTCGAGTCGGACGAGGACCGCGCGATCGCCCGCGAGGCCATGCGAGCCACCGGCATCGAGGCCCTTCGCGCTGCCCCATGCGATCGGCTCTCGGGGGGAGAGCGACAGCGCGTCATGCTGGCGCGCGCGCTCGCGCAACGGCCGCGCTTGCTCGTGCTCGACGAGCCAACCTCGCATCTGGATCTTCGCTATCAGGCGGAGTGCGTGGGCCTGCTCCGCGACCTCAACCAGGGCCGCGGCCCGGGCGGCGGGCTCGCCGTCGTGCTCGTGACGCACGATCTCGACCTCGCCGCGCACGTGTGTCATCGCCTGCTGCTGCTGTCTGGGGGGCGGGCGGTGCGCGTCGGCGCGCCGGAGGACGTGCTCGAGGAGTCGATCCTGGAAGCGGTGTATGGGTGCCCGGTGTCCGTGGACAAGCATCCGCGCACCGGCCGGCCGAGCGTCCGGGTCGTGTGGCCCGAGTCCGCGCGGCGGCCGGAGTGAGGAGGTGAGGGCCGCCGGCACGACCCGTCGTTGACATCGTCCCGGGTTCCAGGGAAGCCGGTGAGGCCTGTGGGCCGAATCCGGCGCGGTCCCGCCACTGTGAGTGGGGAGCCAGATCCGCGATGCGCGCGGCACGCCCGCGCGAGGCCACTGGGAGCGATCCCGGGAAGGCCGCGGACCTGCGCGACGATCCACGAGCCAGGAGACCTGCCCCGAGGCGTTTCCCCGCCCCTTTCGCGGCAAAAGGAGCCCTCATGCCTCTCGTACTCCTCGTGATGCTGGCTCTCATCCCCGGACTCGCCGGCGCGCAGGACGTCGACACGCCTGAAGCCAAGAAGGTGGATCCCGTGGTCATCACCGCCAACAAGGTGGACACGCCGGTCAGCCAGACGGGCGCCGCGGTGACGGTGATCCCCGGCGGCGACTTCCAGACCTTTCAGTACACGTCGATCGGCGACGCCTTGCGCACCGTTCCCGGTGTCGACGTCCGCCAGTCTGGCTCGTTCGGCAAGACGACCGCGGTGAGCATCCGCGGCGCCAATCCGAGCCAGGTGCAGGTGCTCGTCGACGGCATCCGGGTGAAAAGCCCCACGCTGGGCGAGGCCGAGCTGGTCGACATCGCGCCCGACCTCATCGAGCGGATCGAGGTCGTGCGAGGGCCCCAGTCCACCCTTTACGGTGCCGACGCCATGGGCGGCGTCATCAACATCATCACCAAGAAGGGGCAGGGGAAGATCATTCAGGGGAGCATCGAGAGTCAAGTCGGCAACTACGGGACCTGGGTGAGCCGCGGCACCGGCTACGGTCAGTGGAGCATTCTCGACTACTCCTTCGCCGGCTCGTACGCTGAGTCCAACGGCCAGTTCAAGAACGACAATGCCGACCAGGCGGCGCTGAGCGGGCGCATCGGCCTCACCTTGCCCTACGACTCCTCGCTGGCCTTCGTGGCGCGTTGGAATCGCACGGACACCGACCTCCCGGTGAAGTTCGTCTGCTGCGGACCGCTGCCCATCGAGCCCTTCATCGACAGGAACGCGCAGCAACAGTCGGAGACCCTGATCCTGAGCCTGGAAGGCAAGACACGCCCGGTGCCGTGGTGGGAGAGCCGGGCCCGCATCTCCCGCTACCAGAACGCCCAGGGCTTCCAGGACCCCGTCGATCCGGGCTACGACTTCGATATCGCCCAGAAGTCCCAGATCAACGTGGAGCGCCGCGAGGCGGAGTGGATCAACTCGTTCTTCGTCGGGCCCTGGAGCACGAGCACGGTCGGGCTCGAGTATCGCCACGAGGAGGGCGACAACAAGGGCGTCTTCAAGGACGCCACGCACACCAAGTCGTTCTTCTTCGAGCAGCAGCTCCGGCTCTTCGACCGCATCTTCCTCACCGGCGGGGTCCGCATCGACGACAACAGCGCCTTCGGCACCCACACATCTCCACGTGGATCAGCGGCGTTCGCGATCAAGGAAACTGGCACGCGCATCCGGGGCAGCGCGGGCTCGGGGTTCCGGGCGCCGACGCTGAACGAGCTCTTCTTTCCGGGCTTCTCCAACCCTGATCTGCAGCCGGAGACCAGCTTCTCCTGGGACGTGGGCGTCGACCAGACCTTCTGGCGGGAGCGCATCCGCCTCGGGCTCACCGTCTTCTACAATAAGTTCGACAATCTGATCCGCTTCGTCCCCATCGACACGTTCCCGTTCGTGGCCGCGGTCAACGTGGCGCGGGCGCGGGCGGCGGGTGTGGAGGTCACCGGCGAGGCTGACCTCCTCAAGAACCTCGTCGCCTCGGTGAACTACACGTACACCGACTCCGAGGACCTCAGCACCAATCGCTGGCTTCCCCGCGAGCCCCAGCATCGCTGGAACATCGGCGTCACCTGGGAGCCCATCCGGCGTCTGCAGCTCTTCACCCAGATCCATGTCGTGACCCGGCAGTTCGAGTCCGAGGAGGCGGGCTTCAACAGCGGCCACACCCGGATCGACGTGGGCGGCAGCTACCGCGTGGTCGACAAGTACGGCGTGCTCCAGTTCCTCGACCTCACCGCGCGGGTCAACAACATCCTGAACGAAGGCTACGCCGAGGTCCGGGGCTTCCCCGCGCTCGGCACTGCGTTCCTGCTGGGGGCGCGGGTGGGCTTCTGATGATCCGGGGCCTCCGCGTGGCGATCGACGAGCGGGCGGTGGTGGTCGCGGCCGAATGGCCGCTTCGCGTGCTCTCCTCGGCGGTGCGTCGCGGAGGCCTCGGCGAGGCGCGCACGATCGTGAATCTCCACGTCGACAAGCACCATCCCTCGGGCGACCTCGAGCGCCCACTGACCGACTTCATCGCGGAGCGGGGGCTTGCCGAGCCGTGCGTCGGACTGCTCACCGCGGCCTGGACCGAGCATGCCGAGGTGGCGCACGTGAGCACGAGCGGCTTCGCGGTCACGGCGGTGGCCACGGTGGGCCTGTCGAACCGGACGACGGCGGGGCGGGCAGTGGCGGCACGCTGGTACCCGTCCACCATCAACACCATCGTGATCGTGGACGGGCAGCCGGAGGCGGCGGCCCTGGTGAACGCCGTCGTCACCGTCACCGAGGCCAAGGCGCTGGCCCTCGCGGAGGCCGGCGTGCTGAGCGATGACGGCCATGCCGCGACCGGGACGTCCACCGACGCGATCGTCGTCGCCGCGACGGGCCGCGGGCCGGCCGCGCGCTTCGGCGGCCCGGCCAGCGAGATGGGCGCGGCGATCGGGCGGGCGGCGCTGCAGGCCCTCGAGCGCGGGATCGCCGCCTGGAAGGCTCGCAACCCGTGAGGCCCGCGTGGATGCGCGGCGTGGCGCTGCTGGCCGGCTCCCTCGGGATACATGTCGTGGCGCTCGCCGCGCTGCCGGCCATCTTTCCCTCGACGCAGTCGACGCCGCTGTTCGTGGATCTCGCGACGCTCGACCAAGCCGCCACGGGCCCGGCGGGTGACGGCAGCGCCGGCGCGGGCGTCACGACCAGGGGGGACGGCGTGGACCGGCGGACGGCAAAGGCACCGGCGCGCGCCCCGCATTCCACCGCCACCCCGCCGAGCGCCGCGACTCAGGCCGCGCCCATGCCCGCACCGAGCGCGCCGACGGAGGCTGGGCCCGCGCCGACCCCTTCGCCGATCGTCTCGCCCGCGCCGCCGCCGACTTCTCCGCCCGAGGCCCCCACACCCCGCAGCGAGACACCGCCCGCGCGCCCACCCGTTGCCGCGTCTCCCGGCGCGATGCCGAGCGAGCCTGGGACCGCCCCCGCCGCATTGCCCGCCGACGCGGACGATCGGCCCGCGCCGCGCGGCTCACGCGACGTGGGACGCGGAACGCGGAGCGATGGCCCGGGCGAGGCAACTGGCTCGACGACCTCGGGTGCCGGCGCCTCATCCCTCGCGCTCGCGCGGCCGGGCGCGGGGCCGGGAGCTGCGGGGACCGTGCCGCCCGAGTACGCGGCGTATCTGGCGCGCTTTCGGCAGCGCGTGGAGGAGGCCATCGTGTATCCGCTGGCGGCGCGCCGGCAGGGCCGTGGAGGCCGCGTGGAGCTGGACGTGCGGCTCGAGCCGAGCGGTCGTGTCACGCGCGTCGACGTGGTGACCTCGTCCGACAGCGCCGCGCTCGACGCCGCCGCCGTGGACGCGGTGAAAGCGGTGGAGGCCATCCCGTTCCCCGCGAGTCTCCCTCGCCGTCCGCTGATCGTGCGTATTCCGCTCGTGTTCCAGCTGCGCTGAGCGGGCCGGGCCGCGGCATGACGGTGCTCCTGCTCGCGCTGGTCCTGGACCTGATCGTGGGTGAGCCCCCCAATCGCTGGCACCCCGTGGCCTGGGCGGGCGGCACGCTCGCCGCGGGCCGCCGCGCCCTCGCCGGCGCCGCCCGGCCGGCGCTCGTGCTGGGGGGCGCCCTCCTCGTGCTGATCGTGGCCGCGCTCGCGGCCGGCGCGGTGCTGCTGGCGGAGCGCCTGCTCGAGCCGTGGCCGCTGGCCCGGGTGGTCGTGGACGCGTGCCTGCTCAAAGCCGCGCTGTCCGTGCGCGCGCTCTTCGAGGCGGTCCTGCGCGTGCGCGCGGCGCTGACGCGCGGCGATCTCCCGGGGGCCCGCGCGTCCCTGGGCGCGGATCTCGTCAGCCGCCCGACGGATCAGCTCTCGGCGGAGCTTGCCGGATCGGCGGCCGTCGAGTCCCTCGCCGAGAACCTCACCGACAGCCTGATCGCGCCGCTCCTTTTCTTCGCAGTGGGCGGCGTGGCGGCCGCGTGGGCGTACCGAGTGGTCAACACGGCGGACGCGATGATCGGCTACCGGGCCGGCGAGCTGGAATATCTGGGCAAGGCGGCGGCGCGACTGGACGACGCGCTGAACTGGGTGCCCGCGCGGCTCGGCGCGTGGGCGATCGTGGCGGGGGCGGCCATCGCGGGGGGCTCGGCCCGGGGCGCCTGGCGCGCGCTGGGCCGCGACGCCGGCCGCACCGCCAGTCCCAACGCGGGCCGCACGATGGCGGCCATGGCGGGCGCGCTGGGCGTCACATTGACCAAGCCGGGTCACTACACGCTAGGCGAGGGTATGGCGCCCGATCCCCCCACGATCGGCCGCGCCTGCCGCATCGCCGCGGCGGCGCTCGCGGTCGTGATCGTTCTGGCCCTTCCGGTCGTCCGGGTGCTCCGGTGAGACGTCGCACGCCCGCGCTCATGCTGCAGGGCACCGGCTCGCATGCCGGCAAGACCGTTCTCGCGGCGGGGCTCTGCCGGCTGCTCGCACGCGCGGGTCTGCGCGTCCTCCCGTTCAAGGCCCAGAACATGTCCAACAACGCCTGGGTCACCGACGAAGGAAGGGAAATCGGCTGGGCGCAAGCCATGCAGGCGGAAGCGGCCGGCGTCGCGCCGCGGGTGGACATGAACCCGGTGCTGCTCAAGCCCGAGTCGGATCAGCGCTGTCAGGTGGTTCGCCTCGGCCGACCGCTTGCGACGCTGGCCGCTCGGGAGTATGCGCAGCTCGGCCCCCGGCTCTGGCCCATCATCGCCGCGAGCTACGCGCGGCTCGCACGCGCTGCTGAGGTCCTCGTGATCGAGGGCGCAGGCAGCCCGGCCGAGCCCAATCTGATGCGGCGCGACCTGGCGAACATGCGGGTGGCGCGGCTGGCGCGTGCCCGCGTCCTCATCGTGGGCGACATCGACCGGGGCGGGGTGTTCGCAAGCCTAGCGGGGACGATGGCGCTCTTGCCCGCCTCCGACCGCCGACTCGTCTCGGGTTTCATTCTCAATAAGTTCCGTGGTGACCCTTCACTGCTTGGACGAGCACCTGACGAGTTGTGCCGCCTCACCGGCAAACCCGTGCTGGGTGTCGTCCCCCTCCTGCCCGGGCTGGGGCTGCCCGAGGAGGATTCGCTCGGCCTGGACCGTCCCGGGCGCCCTCACCCGACCGCGGGCGATCTTCGCATCGTGGTGCTCCGGCTGCCCGCGATCGCCAATGCCACGGACCTGGCCCCCCTCGAGGCCGAGCCCGGTGTGACGCTGACCTTCGCGCAGCGGCCGGGAGATCTGGCGGAGGCCGATCTCCTCGTGCTCCCCGGCTCCAAGGACACGCTGGCCGATCTTGCGCACCTCGTCGCGGGCGGCTTCGTGCCGGGCATTCGCGCGCACGCCGCGGCGGGCCGCGCGGTGCTCGGGATCTGCGGCGGCTATCAGATGCTGGGCGAGCGCGTTGAGGACCCGGACCACGTCGAGAGCGGCGGCGCCGCGCCCGGGCTCGGGCTGCTCCCGGTGACGACACGGCTCGAGCCGTGTAAGAGCACGCGGCGGGTGCGGGCGCGCTGGCGCCCCGACGGCCCCGCATTCGACGGCTACGAGATCCATGCGGGCGTCACCGTGGCGAAGCCGCCGGCGCGCATCCTGGCCGAGGTCGACGGGCGGCCGGTCGGCGTCGCCGCGCCCGCGGGCCGCGTGTGGGGGCTCTACGTGCACGGCCTGTTCGAATCGTCGGCATCGCGCCGCCACGTCCTGACCTGGGCCGGTGATCGTTCGGCGCGGGCCGACACCGGCGATCACCGGGCCCTTCGCGAGCGGGCCTACGATCGCCTCGCTGACGCGCTCGAAGCGTCCGTGGGATCGGCGGTATTCCGGCGCCTCCTCGGCCGTTGATTCACGGGAAATAGCTTCGTGGGGATTCGCTGCGAGGGGTATCATCGTGCATCGCCGCCATGCGCGGCGTTTTTTGTCTCTCATGGAGGAGTCCCACGGTGGCCATCACCGACGTGCTGACAGAGGCGTTTCGCCGGGCGCTCGCCCGCAAGGGCCTGCCCGAGCCGAAGTCCGTCATCTGGCAAGTGCCGCGCGGCGGTCAGGCCACGTTCAACTACGCGACGCCTTCGGCGATGGCGTATGCGAAGGAGCACAAGCTGGACGCCGTGACCGTTTCGACGTGGGTCGCGCAGGAGCTCGAATCCCTCGCTGAGGTCGCGGTAGCGGAACCGGCGGGGCCCGGCTTCGTGAACGTGAGTCTCGCGCGCGATTCCGTCTCCGCGCAGCTGCGCGGCGTCCTCGCGGCCGGCGCGCGCTACGGGTCGAGCCAGTCCTCCGCGGCCCGGCGCTACCGGCTCGAGTTCGTGTCGGCCAATCCCACCGGCCCGCTCGTGATCGTCAACGCGCGCGCGGCCGCGGTCGGCGACGCGCTCGCGCGCATCCTTCGGTCGCAGGGCGCGCACGTCGAGTCCGAATACTACGTCAACGACGCCGGCAATCAGTTCCAGGCGCTCTCCGCCTCGGTGGAGACGCGGCTACGGCAGGCCCTCGGCGAGACGGCCGCGATTCCCGAGGGCGGGTATCCCGGCGAGTACCTGGTGGAGCTGGCCGAGGCATGGCTGGCGCAGGACCGCGAGGGCGTCCGCGCGCGGCTCGCCCGGCCGGAGGCCGAGCGGCGCGAGCGCCTCGGTCGCGAGGCGGTGACCGCGATGGTCGCGAGCCATCGCAGCGTGCTCGGGGCCTATGGCACCGAGGTGGACCGCTGGGTGCACGAGGCGGCGGACGTGCGCGCCACCGGCCTTCCCGAACGGGCCATCGCGCTGCTCACCGCGGGCGGCCACACCTACGAGCAGGACGGCGCCCTGTGGTTCCGCTCGACCGCGCTCGGCGACGACAAGGACCGCGTGCTGCGGAAGTCGGACGGCGAGCTCACCTACTTCGCGGTGGACATCGGGTTCCATCACTTCATCAAGTTCTCGTCCACCGATCACGTGATCGACTTCCTGGGCCCCGACCATCACGGCTACATCGGCCGCCTGCGCGCGGCCATGCGGGCGCTCGGCCATCCCGACGAAGCGTTCGACATCCTCATCGTCCAGCTCGTCACGCTGCTGCGGGACGGCCAGCCGGTGCGCATGTCCAAGCGCCGGGGCGAATTCGTGCTGATGGAGGAGCTGCTGGAAGAGGTGGGCCGCGACGCTGCCCGCTTCACGTTTCTCACGCGGCGGCACGATAGCCCGCTCGAGTTCGACCTCGCGGTGGCGACGCGGCAGAGCGCGGACAACCCGGTGTTCTACGTGCAGTACGCCCATGCGCGGGTGGCGAGCCTGTTCCGCACCGCGGCCCAGCAGGGGATCGCGACCCCCGACTGGGCCGGGGTGGACTTCTCGTCGCTCGAGCTGCCGGAGGAGCAGGCGCTCATCAAGCGCGTGATCCAGTTCTCCGAGGTGGTCACCGCGGCGGCGCGCGCGCGCGAGCCGCATCGCGTCGCCTATTACTTGACCGAGCTGGCGGGAGAGTTCCACCCCTACTACAAGGCGCACCGGATCATCACCGAGGACCGCGGGAGCAGCCTCGCGCGCCTCGGGCTGGCCGCCGCGGTGGGGCAGGTCGTCCGTAACGGCCTGGGGCTCCTCGGCGTCTCGGCACCCGAGAGCATGTAGGAGGACTCATGAAGCGTGGGCGGAGCCGCAGCGGCGGCGGCGCGTTCCAGCGAATCGGGCTGGGGCTCGCCGCGGTGATCATTCTCACCCTGACCTTCACGCTCGGCCTCTTGGTGGGCCGGCAATGGTGGGGACGTGCCGCCCCGGACGGCGCGGAGGGGCCGCGGAAGCCGCAGGTCATCGCGCGCCGCGGCCTCGTCGAATCCGAGGCCGACCGCCCGCGAGAGCTCCAGGAGAAGCTGACCTTCTATCAGACCCTCACCGCGCCCGTCGGTCCGATTGGTCAGTCGAGCCGCGCGCGCACCGAGGACAAGGGCAAGGCCGCAGCGCCCGCGCCGAGCCTTGCCCAGAGCGCCGCGCCGGCGCCGTCCGCCCTCGCCGGCGTCCCGAGCGCGAGCCTTCCCGCTCCGCCGGCCGCCACGGCCACCGCCTGGACGGTGCAGGTGGGCGCATTCAAGAGCCGGCAGCAGGCCGATGAGGTGCAGAAGCGGCTCACCGAGGCGGGCTTTTCCGCGGTGCTGTCCCCGGTCACGCTGGACGGGGGCCAGTCGCGCTATCGCGTCCGCGTGGGCGGCGCTCGCTCGCGGGGCGAGGCCGAGCAGCTCGCGCAGCAGGTGCGCGCGCGGCTCCCGCTGACCACGCTCGTCACCGCCAACTGAACGGCGGGCGAGGAGGTGGGCCAGCCCGGAAAAGTGCTGATCTCCCAGGAGGAGATCGCCGAGCGCGTGGGGGAGCTGGGCCGGGCCATCGGCCGCGAGTACGCCGGCCGCAACCCACTGCTGGTGGGCGTCCTCAAGGGCGCGGCGATCTTTCTCTCGGACTTGGTCCGCGCCATTCCGGTGCCCATCGCCATCGACTTCATGGGGGTGAGCTCCTACGGGAGCCAGGTGAAGTCCTCGGGCATCGTGCGGCTGACGTCGGACCTTTCGGTTTCGATCGAGGGCCGCGACGTGCTCATCGTCGAGGACGTGGTCGACTCGGGTCGGACCCTCGATTATCTGCGGCGCAACTTTGCCACCCGCCGGCCGCGCAGCGTCGGCGTCTGCGCCCTCCTGGACAAGATCGAGCGCCGCGTGGTGGACGTGGCGGTGGACTACGTGGGCTTCGTGATCCCCGACCATTTCGTGGTGGGGTACGGGTTCGACGTGGGGGGCGCCTACCGGGGTCTTCCGGACATCCACATACTCGAACCGTAGGCGGGCGCCCGCGGCGAGGCCGCCCGGACCCCCGGGAGTCGATCCGCCGGGGAGAGGCCGGCTCCGTCTATCGCACTGTGTGCTATACTTTTTTCGCCATGAATCTGAATCCCTTCTACAAGAATCTCGCCCTGTGGATGGTGATCGGCCTCATCGTCATTGTCCTCTTCAACCTGTTCCAGGCCAAGGAGTCGCCGCGAGACGAGATCGTCTTCTCGGACTTCCTCAAGAAGGTCGAGACCGGCGAGGTGCGCGAGGTGACGTTGAGGGGCAATTTGGTGAGCGGAAAGCTCGCCAATGGCGAGTCATTTCGTACCATGACCGCGGATTACCCGGACCTCGTCAAGGCCCTGAAGGACCGGGGCGTGCGGATCATCGTGAAGCCGGTGGACGGTAACCCGTCCTACTTCGCGATCTTCCTCCAGTGGGTGCCGATGCTCCTCTTCATCGGCGTCTGGATCTTCTTCATGCGCCAGATGCAGGGCGGCGGCGCCAAGGCCCTGTCCTTCGGGAAGGCCCGCGCGCGCCTGATCTCCGAGAAGCAGAACAAGGTGACGTTCCAGGACGTCGCCGGGGTGGACGAGGCCAAGGAGGAGCTGCGCGAGATCATCGAGTTCCTCAAGGATCCGCCGCGCTTCCAGAAGCTCGGCGGCAAGATCCCCAAGGGCGTGCTCCTCGTGGGCCCTCCCGGCACGGGCAAGACCCTCCTCGCCAAGGCCATCGCGGGCGAGGCGAACGTGCCCTTCTTCTCGATCTCCGGCTCCGACTTCGTGGAGATGTTCGTGGGCGTGGGCGCCTCGCGCGTGCGCGACCTCTTCGAGCAGGGCAAGAAGCACGCGCCCTGCATCATCTTCATGGATGAGATCGATGCGGTCGGCCGTCACCGGGGCGCCGGCCTGGGCGGCGGTCACGACGAGCGCGAGCAGACGCTCAATCAGCTCCTCGTGGAGATGGACGGCTTCGAGACCAACGAGGGCGTCATCCTCATCGCCGCGACCAACCGGCCCGACGTGCTGGACCCCGCGCTGCTAAGACCCGGCCGTTTCGATCGGCAAGTCGTGGTGGCGCGCCCTGATGTGAAGGGCCGCGAGGAGATCCTCAAGGTGCATTCGCGCCGGATCCCGCTCGCGCCGAAGGTGGAGCTCACCGTGCTCGCCCGCGGCACGTCGGGCTTCTCGGGGGCGGACCTCGCCAACCTCGTCAACGAGGCGGCGCTGCTCGCGGCGCGGCAGGACAAGAAGGTCGTGGAGATGATCGACTTCGAGAACGCCAAGGACAAGGTCCTGATGGGCGTGGAGCGTCGCTCCATGATCATCCCCGAGTCCGAGAAGCGCACCACCGCCTATCACGAGGGCGGGCACGCGCTGGTGGCGTATCTCCTGCCCGGCGCGGACCCCTTGCACAAGGTGACGATCATCCCGCGCGGGCGGGCGCTCGGCCTCACCATGCAGCTGCCCACCGACGATCGCTACAGCTACTCGCGCGAGTACCTGATCAACCAGGTCACGATTCTCCTGGGTGGCCGCGCCGCCGAGGAGCTGGTGTTCCAGCAGCAGACCACGGGCGCCGGCAACGACCTCGAAAAGGCCACCGAGATGGCGCGCAAGATGGTCTGCGAGTGGGGGATGTCGGAGAAGATGGGCCCGCTCACCTTCGGCAAGGGCGAAGAACACATTTTCCTGGGACGAGAAGTCTCGCGCCCCAAGGACTACAGCGAGGACACCGCGGTCCTCATCGATTCCGAGATCAAGCGCATCGTCACCGACTGCGCCACCCGCGCCCGGCAGCTCCTCGAAACGAACCTCGAGAAGCTCCACGCCCTCGCCCGCGCTCTCCTCGAGCGCGAGACGCTCGACGGCGAGGAGATCAACCGGATCCTCATCACGCGGCCCTTCCAGGAGGCGCCGGCCCCGGCCTAGCGCTGGAGCGGCGTAGATCCTCGGCCAGTGCGATGAATCGCGCGTCCCTGGCGGAGCTGATGCTGGGGGACGGGCGCGACGTGGCGGTGATGGGCGCCCTCAATCTGAGCCCCGACTCGTTCTACCCGGGCTCGGTGGCGACCTCCCGGGACGCCCTGCTCGCCGCCGCCGACTCGATGGTGACCCAGGGCGCGGTCATCCTCGACGTCGGCGCCATGTCGACCGCCCCCTATCTCGCCGGCGAGATCGAGCCCACGCAAGAGGCCGACCGTCTGGGCGACGCCGTGCAACTCCTCGCGGGCAAGCTCGGGGTGCCGGTATCCGCGGACACCAGCCGAGCCGAGCCGGCGCGCGCCGCGCTCCAGGCCGGTGCGCGGATCATCAATGATGTGCGCGGGCTCACCGCTGATCCGGGCGTGGCGCGGGCGGTGGCCGAGGCCGGTGCCGGCCTCATCGTGATGGCCTCCGAGCGCGGCGGCCACGAGGGCCTGGCGCCGATCGATACGGTGATCGAGCTGCTGGCGGAAAGCCTCACCCTGGCCGCGCAGGCCGGGATCCCTGCCGAGCACATCGTCATCGATCCCGGCATCGGCTTCTTCCGCCGCCGGGGCATGCCCTGGTACGAGTGGGATTGCCGCATTCTCCACGATCTGGAGGAACTGCGTGCCCTGGGCCGGCCCCTCTGCGTGGGGGTCTCCCGCAAATCCTTCATCGGCGCCCTCGGCCCGCGTGCAGCCGATCCGGCGGACCGGCTCCCCGGCTCGCTCGCCGCGACGGCCGCCGCCGTGCTGGGCGGCGCGCACCTGATGCGCACCCACGACGTCGGCGCCACCCTCCAGGCGGTGCGCGTCGCGCAGGCGATCCGGCATCCGGGCGGGACCGCATGAGCGCGGTGCTGGCCGTCATCCAGTCCTTCCGGGCGCGCGACGCGGTGGACATCATCCTGGTCGCGGTGGTGATTTACCGCGTGCTCGTGATGTTCCGCGGCACCCGCGCCGTCCAGATGCTGGCGGGGCTGGGAGGGCTGATGATCGCCTCCTTTCTCGCCCGCCGGCTCGACCTGTTCAGCACGAGCTGGATCCTGGAGAACTTCTGGTCGGTGTGGGTGCTCGCCCTCGTGGTGCTGTTCCAGCCCGAGTTCCGCCGTGCGTTGGCGCAGATCGGCCAGAGCCCGTTGCTGCAGGCGCTTCTCGGCGCGCGGGGCGAGCAGCAGGGCCACGTGATCGACGACGTGGTGAAGGCGGCGGAGTCGCTCGCCGCCAAGCGCATGGGCGCGCTGATCGTGCTCGAGCGCTCCACCGGGCTGCGCAACTACGCCGAGCTCGGTGTCCCCCTGGACGCGCTCGTCTCGGCTGACCTCCTCGTGAGCGTGTTCCTGCCGTACTCGCCGCTCCACGACGGGGCCGTGTTCATCCGCGACAATCGGGTGGCGGCGGCGGGGTGCTTCCTGCCGCTGTCCCGCAACACGCAGCTGGGCCGCGCGCTCGGCACCCGGCATCGCGCCGCGGTTGGGCTGTCCGAGGAGACCGACGCCGTCGTCCTCGTGGTATCCGAAGAGAGCGGCCGCATCTCGCTGGCAGTGGGCGGCCACATGGAGAGCCCGCTGGACCGCGAGGCGCTGCGCCAGCGGCTCGGCGAACTCTTTGCCCTCACCGGCGCGCCCGCGCCCCGCCGCACCGGCTTCCGCCTCCCCGCATGGGAGTGGCTGCGCAAGTGAGGCGGCTCTTCCGGCACTGGGAGCTCAAGCTGGCGGCGCTGGTCCTCTCGTTCGCGCTCTGGGTCTTCGTCATGACGTCCGAGAAAGCCGAGGTGGTCATGGCCGCTCCCGTCGAGCTCGACGCCATCCCGCAGGGCCTGGAAGTCGTGGGCGACCGGCCGGACAGCGTCGACGTGCAGCTCCACGGCCTCCGCGCCGTCCTCGCCCGGGTGGGTCCCGAGCAGGTGCGGGCGCATGTGAGCCTGGCCGGCGCGCGGGCGGGCGAGGTGGTGGTCCGTCTGGTGCCGGACCAGATCTCCGCGCCCACCGGGGTGACGGTGCTGCGGGTGAGCCCCTCGCGCGTGCGAGTGATGCTCGAGACGCGGCGCGCGGAGACCCGGCCATGAGCCGCCTCTTCGGCACCGACGGAATCCGCGGGCTCGCCAACGCCGAGCCTCTCACCACGGAGCTCGCGTTCCGCCTCGGCCGTCAGCTCGCGGCGACGCTCGTCGAACATCACGGTGTGGCGAAGGTGCGCTTGGTCGTGGGGCGCGACACGCGGCAGTCCGGGCCCATGCTGGAGGGCGCGCTGGTCTCGGGCGCGATGTCGGCGGGCGCGGACGTGTTCGCGGTGGGCGTGCTCCCGACCCCCGGTATCGCCTATCTCACGCGCTATCTTGAGGCGCATGGCGGCGTCGTGATCTCGGCCTCCCACAACCCGTACGAGGACAACGGCATCAAGATCTTCTCCTCCGAGGGCGCGAAGTTCCCCGATGCGTGGGAGGACGAGATCGAAGGCCGCTTGCGCGGGCCCGACCACGCGCCCAAGCCCACCGGCGCGGACGTGGGGCGGCTCATTCCGCGCCGACACGAGGCGGAAGCCGACTACGCCGCCCACGCCGAGGGCACGTTCCCCTTCGACCTCCGCGGCCTCCACGTGGTGCTCGACTGCGCCCACGGCGCGACCTACCGTGTGGCGCCGCGCGTGTTCGAGTCGCTCGGCGCCAAGGTGACGGTGCTCGGCGCGGAGCCCGACGGGCAGAACATCAACCGCGGGGTGGGGGCCCTGCACCCGGAGAGCCTCCAGGCCCGCGTCCGCGCGCTGGGCGCCGACCTCGGCGTCGCCTTCGACGGCGACGGCGACCGGCTCATCTGCGTGGACGAGACGGGCGCGGTCCGTGATGGCGACTACGTGCTGGCGATCTGCGGCCGGCACCTGGCCGCCCAAGGGCGCCTGTCCCAGCGGGTCATCGTGAGCACGGTCATGGCCAATCTCGGGCTCGAGCACTCGCTGCGCGAATCCGGCATTCGGGTGGTCAAGACCCAGGTGGGCGACCGCTACGTGCTGGAGGAAATGGTTCGCATCGGCGCGATGCTGGGCGGAGAGCAGTCTGGCCACCTGCTCTTCCTCGACCACGCGACCACCGGCGACGGCATCGTCTCCGCGCTCCAGGTGCTCGCGGTGATGCGCGAGTCCGGCCAGCGTCTCTCCGCGCTGGCGCGCTGCCTCACCAAGTTCCCCCAGGTGCTGGTCAATGTCCCCGTGCGCGCCAAGCCGCCGCTCGATTCCATCAAGGGACTGCATCCGCGCCTCCAGACGCTCGAGGGGGAGATGAACGGCGCCGGTCGTATCCTCCTGCGTTATTCGGGCACGGAGCTCCTGGCGCGGGTCATGGTCGAGGGTCAGGAGCAGGCTCAGATCGAGGGCATCGCCCAGGAGCTCGCCGGCATCATCCACCGCGCCATCGGCCCGTGAGCGCGCCCGCGGGAGAGTTCATCAGGGGAATCGGCGTTGATTTGGCGAAGATCGACCGGTTTCGTCGCATCGTGGCGCGGTGGGACGAGCGCTTCATTCGCCGCGTCTTCACCGAGGGCGAGATCGTGTACTGCCAGCGGCATCGCGATCCCGTGCCGCACTTCGCCGCGCGCTTCGCCGCCAAGGAGGCGGCGCTGAAGGCGCTCGGCACCGGACTCTCCATGGGCGTCAGCTGGCGGGAGCTCGAGGTGCGGCGGGAGCGCGGCCAGGCCCCCACGATGGCGCTCTCCGGCCGCTCCGCCGCCATCGCGCAGTCGCGCGGCGCCAGCCGCATCCTCGTCTCGCTGACCCACGACGGCGATTACGCGTTCGCCCAGGTGATGCTAGTCGGTGAGGGACCGGCGGCGAGTCGTGGCGGACCCGCGCCGCGCCCCGCCGGAGCCTGACCGTGCGGCCCGTCTTCACCGCAGCGGAGATGCGGGCGCTGGACGCCCGCGCCATCGCGACCCTCGGCATCCGCGGCCGACGGCTCATGGAAGCGGCCGGCACCGGGGCGGCGCGCGTCGTCGCGCGCCGCTGGGGGCCGATGCGGCGCCGCGACGTGGTGATTCTCTGCGGCAAGGGCAACAACGGCGGCGACGGCTTCGTGGTGGCGCGCCGGCTGCGCGGGGCGGGGGCACGGGTGCGCGTATTCCTCTTCGCGCGCCGCGCCGAGGTGCGCGGCGACGCCGCGCTCGCGCTACGGCGCTGGACGGGTCGTGTGGAGGAGGTTTCCAGCGCCGCGAACGTCGCCGCGGCGACCGAGGCCGCCGAGCGCGCGGACATCGTCGTGGACGCGCTGCTGGGCACGGGTGTCGAGGGCGCCGCGCGTGGCGTCGTGGGCGAGATGATCGCCCGACTCGAGACGCCACGGCTCCCGGGACGCCACGCGCCGCGGGTGGCGGCGCTCGATCTGCCCTCGGGGCTGTCGTCGGATCACGGCGCGCTTCTGGGACCGACGGTGCGGGCCGACCTGACCGTGACCTTCGGCGGGCTCAAACGCTCGCTGCTCCTCTATCCCGGCGCCGCGCGCGCCGGTGAGGTCGAAGTGATCCCGATCGGCATCCCCGAGACCGAGGTGGGACGCGGAATCCAGACCTTCGTGGTCGAGGAGGCGGATGCACGCGGGGCCTTCGGACCGCGGCCGCCCGACGCTCACAAGGGTACCTACGGGCATCTTCTCGTGGTGGCGGGTTCCCTCGGCAAGACCGGCGCGGCGGCCCTTGCCGCGCGCGCGGCCCTGCGCGCGGGCGCGGGTCTCGTGACCGCGGCGGTGCCGGCATCGCAGCAGCCGGTCGTGGCGACGCTGGGCGCCGAATACATGACCGAGGCGCTGGCCGAGCACCCCCACGGATTCCTCGGCCGGGCGGCGGCGGCCCGGGTGCGCGAGCTCGCCGAAACCATGGACGCGGTCGCGCTGGGACCAGGGCTCTCGCTCGCGGACGAGACGCAGGCGCTCGCGCGCGAGCTGATCGGCTCGCTGCCGCGCCCGATGGTGGTGGACGCCGACGCGCTCTCCGCGCTCGCGGGCCATCTCCCCCTCCTCAAAGGCGCGGCGGGGCCGCGGATTCTGACGCCACACCCCGGCGAGCTGGCGCGGATGCTGGGCGTGTCGGTCGGGGAGATCCAGGCGGATCGCATCGGGCGCGCCCGCGCCTTCGCCGCCGCGCACCAGGTCTGGCTCGCCCTCAAGGGCGCGGGCACCGCGGTCGCCGCGCCCGACGGCACGGTCTGGATCAATCCCACGGGGAATCCCGGGATGGCCAAGGGGGGCTCGGGCGACGTGCTCACCGGAATGACGGGAGCCTTCCTGGCGCGTGGGCTCGAGCCGCTGCCCGCGCTGCGCGCCGCCGTGTACCTGCATGGCCGGGCCGGCGATCTCGCGCGCGACGCGATGGGCGAGGAGGGCATGATCGCCGGCGACATCGTGGAGGCGATCCCCCGGGCCCTGACGCCGGGCCGCGGATGAGCGAGCGCGCACACGTCGCCCGCAGCGTCCAGGAGACCCAGGCGGCGGGGGAGAGGCTGGGCGCGCGGCTCGAGCCCGGTGCGGTGGTGGCGTGCGTGGGCGACCTGGGGGCGGGGAAGACGTGCTTTCTCCAGGGCGTCGCCCGCGGGCTCGGCGTGACCAGCGACGTTACCAGCCCGACCTTCGTGCTCGTCAACGTCTATCGCGGACGGCTTCCCGTCTACCACATGGACGCCTATCGCACGAACAGCTTGCTCGAGGTCGTCGACCTCGGCCTCGAGGAGATGCTGGATGGCGACGGCGTGACCCTGATCGAGTGGGCGGACAAGGTACGTCCGCTCCTGCCCCCGCGTGCCATCGTGGTACGCATCACCGGCCTGGGCGACGAGCCCCGGCGCATCGAAGTGGAGGAGCCAGGAGCCGAGCGGTGACGTCGGGGCCGGAGGACGGGGCCGCGGCCCGGCGGGCGCGCCTCCTCCTCCTGGTCTTCGCGGCGTTCGTGGTCTACGGATCCTTCTTCCCGTTTGCGTTCCGCTTGGATCCCCTCGAGGTGCAGCGGGATCTCGCTCGCTTCTGGTCCACGGTCGCGCTCTTCGACGCGCGGGGCCGGCGGCTCTTCTCCATCGCCGATCTCGCCAGCAACGTGCTGCTCGGCGTGCCGGTGGGCGCCCTGCTGGTGCTGGGCGGCCTCGTCGGCCGTGGGATCGTGGCGCGGGTGGGCGGCGCCCTGCTGGTCGAGGTCCTGTTCGCCGGCGCGGTCGAGCTCGGCCAGATCCTCGCGCCCACCCGCACCGCGTCGGCCCTCGACGTGCTCGCCCAGGCGGCCGGCGCGATCGCCGGCGCCCTGGCCGCGCACGGGATCGGCACCACCGCGGCCCGCACGCTGGAGGCCCGGCTCGCGGCACGGGTCCGGGAGCGACCCGGTCTCGTCGTCGTGGCCGTCCTCGCCGCGCTCGTGGCTGCGGACGCCCTGTATCCCTATGCCGTCACGCTCGACGTCTCGACGGCCTGGGGCAACCTTCGCCGAGCTCAGTGGCAGCCGCTGGCGAGCCTCTCCGGGCGGCCCTGGGGCCCGCTGGTGGTCGATCGGCTGCTTCCCTATGCCGGGATGGCCTTCGCCGCCCGTTGGGCCCTTGGTGCGCGGCGGGCGCCGGCCCGGGGTGTTCGGCCCATGGACGGAAGCCTCGTGGCGCTCTCGCTCGTCCTGTGGGCGGCCGGGCTCGAGGGCGGGAAGCTCATGATCGCCGGGCGGGCGCCGAGCGTCGACAACGTCCTCGTGGCCGCCCTGGGTATCCTGCTGGGCCTCGCGGCATTCGCGATGACCGCCGGGTGGAAGGGGACGCAGGGCAGCGGCGCGCGGGTTCTCGTCGGGCTCACGAGCGCGGTGCTGATCTACCGGGAGCTCGCGCCGTTTGACTGGGCTCTCACGCGCGCCCAGGCCGCCGCCAAGGCGGGACGCATCGAATGGATCCCGCTGACCTCCTACTTCTACGCGGATCCTCAGAGCGCCCTCTTCGATCTCTTCACCAAGCTCGTGTGGAGCGGTGCCCTCGGCGCCTCGCTGCGCGCCGCCGGCGCCCGCGCGCCCTGGGCCTGGGTGCTGGCGCTCGGCCTGATGCTCGAAAGCCTGCAGGTCGTCGAGGTCTCGCACGTTCCCGCGGTGGGCGATGTCCTCGCGTTCGGCGTGGGGGCCGCGCTCGGCGCGCGCCTATTGCACCGCGTGCAGCGCTGGCGCGCGGCTGTATCCATCGTGGGACATTGACCGCCCGGGGCGCGGCGGGCACAGTCGCCGTATGCCGGACGGCACGCGCATCGAGGACTGGCCCCTCGCAGAGCGTCCGTGCGAGCGCCTCTACCATCAGGGCGCGGCCGCCCTCGCCGACGCCGAGCTGCTCGGGATCCAGCTGGGCGCAGGGACGCGCGGGCGGAACGCGGTGGAGCTGGCGCGTGATCTCCTCGTGAGTTATGGCTCGCTGTCCGCGCTGGCGACGCGCGGGGTCGCCGAGCTCGCCGGCCGACCCGGCTTGGGGCGGGCCAAGGCGGTGCGGCTGGCCGCGGCATTCGAGCTCTCGCGCCGGCTCCGCTCGCGCAACGGCCACGGGGCGGGGCGCGCGCTGCTGTCGAGCCCGGCCGAGGTCTACGCGCGCTACGGCCCGCTGATGGAGGATCTCGACAAGGAGGTGTTCCGCATCGCCTTGCTCGACGCGCAGAACAGGCTCCTGCGCGACGTGGTGGTGTCGGAGGGCACGCTGTCCGCCAGCCTGGTCCACCCCCGCGAGGTCTTCAAGCCGGCCATCGTCGAGTCCGCCGCCTCGCTGATCCTGCTCCACAACCACCCCAGCGGCGATCCCACGCCGAGCCGCGAGGACCTGCGGCTCACCCGGCAATTGGTAGAATGTTCTCGACTGCTGGAGCTGCACATCCACGACCACGTGGTAATCGGGCGCGGGCGCTTCGTGAGCCTGGCCGAGCGGGGGGAGCTATGAACGTGCACGGGGTGGGACATGTCGTCTTGAAGGTCCGGGATCTCGATCGGTCGGCCGCCTTCTACACGGGCGTGCTCGGGTTGAAGGAGGTGGGCCGCCTCGGCGACCGCATGGTGTTCTTCTCCGCCACCGGCCGCAATCACCACGACCTCGCCTGCCTCGCGGTGGGCCCGGACGCGCCCGCCCCTCCGCCGGAGGCGGTCGGGCTCTATCACGTCGCCCTCAAGGTGGGCGACACGCTCGAAGAGCTGCGCGAGGCCAAGGCCGCGCTGGACCGGCACGGAGTCGCGATTCGGCAAGTTCGGGACCACGAGGTGAGCCAGTCGATCTACCTGGACGATCCCGACGGCAACATGGTGGAGCTCTTCGTGGACGCCGACCCGGCGATCTGGGCGGCGAACCCGGCTGCGGTGGCGCAGTCGCGGCCGCTAGCCCTTGGCTAGGCGCTCCACTTCCTTCTTGGTCATCGATGGGATTCGCGCGAGCAGCGTCTTCACGCGCCGCTCGGAGGCGTGGTCAGCGAGGATCAACTTCTTCGATCGGGTCCCGTTCACGATGTAGGCGACCCAGTCGTCCATGCTTGGGGTGCCGCGCCACGCGACGGTGAGCCCGCTCAGGCGCATGCGCTTCTTGCCCTCGACCTTCGCGAGCGGTTTCCGACTCGCCTCCATGCTTCCCGTCCCCTGATCTTCGGGTGCACCGCAACGTGCTGCGCGCTAATTTCACCCGTGCGCGGCACCGAAGCCGCGCGCAGAGCACAAACTTAGGAACCGTGCTCGGTCGTGTCAAGAATTCGTTTCGCCGCTGAAAATGCGCCTTCGTGCGCATTCATGCCACGGAACATGCGTCAATGCTGGCCTCTGTCACATGCCTCGTAGCGGTGGACGGTCGGAACGTCACATTCTTGCGACGTCTTCGTGAAGGCGCGTCAAATCGTCCTATTTTCGCGGCTGTGGATGCCTGTGGATAAGTGGATAACCTGGGGACTATTTCCGGTCAGCGAGCAGGGCCTCGAGGATGCGCCGGGCGAGGAGCGGGCCCTCCGTGATGAACGCCGTGAAGTAGGCGCACGCGTCGGCGCCGGCGGCGAGAGCTTGTCGGGCGGTGTCGGGGGAGTGGATCCCGCCGGTGGCGACGATCTGGAGCGCCCGACCGAAGCGCGCCCGCAGGCTCCGCACGTTGTCCAGCATGGCCGGGAATATGGCTGGGCCGGAGAGGCCGCCCGCACGTTGCGAGAGGCGCGGCTCCTCGATGCGGCGCGTGTTCCCGTAGTTCACGATGCCGAGCCCGGCATCGAGCGCGGCCGGCACGATCGAGCGGAGGTTCTCCTCGTGGAAATCCGGCGAGAGCTTGACGATGACGGGCTTCGCAGTGGCGCCCCGCACCGCCACGAACAAGCGGCGCAGCTCGGACGGCTTCTGCGACCATTCGTAGACCAGCCGGGTATTGGGCGACGAGATGTTGATCTCGACGAGGTCGCCATAGGGCGCCAACCCGGCGATCACCTCCACGTACTCCTCGGCGGACTCGCCGGCGGCGGCGGCGATGAGTGGCACACGGTGAGGCAGCCGCGCCAGCGCGCGCTGATACGCGGCCAATCCGGGATTGTGAAAGCCGTTGCAGTTCACGAGGCCCGGCCCCGCCGGCGAGTCGTGACGCACGAGATTGGGGGGCGGATGCCCGGGGCGCGGCTGCACCGTGATGCTCTTGGCGGTGACCGCGCCGAAGCCGAGTCCCATGGCGCGCCGGAGAATACCCGTGTCGTAGTACATCGAGGAGAGGATCAGGGGGTTGGGCAGGCGTACGCCGCCCAGCGTGATGGCGAGGCGCGCATCCTCCAGACGGAACAGCGCGAGGCGATCGAGCGGGGTCAGCCGCAGTGCGCGCTGCCCGACGGCGATCGCGATCCGCTCGGGAAGACGCGCGAGCACGCCGTGATAGAGCGCGCGGTACACGCGATCGGCGAGGCGAGCAGTGGCGGCCAATTCGCGGGGAGGATACCCGAGTCCGCGGCGCGCCGCCGGACTTTCGGTGCGCCGCTCGTGGGTCGATACGAGACCTACTCGGCCCCTTCGCCGACGAGCTCGGCACGACGCCGGTGAATGTCGCCCTCCATCACCCAGCGCCACATCTGCCAGTAGAAGAGCCAGCGGCGCGCCGCGCGCGTGACCGGGTCGGCGCTGGCCCCGGCGGCGATGAGCGGGCGCACG
>Ga0207428_10001340_pt1 | contig 26208 bp, 19 predicted proteins | sample RhiMethybrSRZTD1_FD_187600 | JGI IMG/M metagenome (GOLD analysis project Ga0207428, IMG submission 187600) | Populus rhizosphere microbial communities from Tennessee, USA - Rhizosphere MetaG P. TD hybrid SRZTD1 (SPAdes) (version 3) | ecosystem: Host-associated > Plants > Roots > Rhizosphere >...
CGCGACACCTCCCGCGTAGGCAATCAGGTCTGATGGAGCCAGCTCATACCTCGAATTGAATACATACAAGATGGCTCGCTCTACTTCTCGTTGTACCCAATAGGCAATGTCAGCGTAGTACTGAAAGTTGTCTTTGAATTGCTCGGGATTACGACATGGGCGATCGAAATTAGACATCCAGTCGTAGCGTACATACACCCTGCCATCTTTGAGCTCGAAGATCTCGAAATCGTAGACGCCAGGGCGACCGTAAGGAGCCAGCCCCATTAATTTCCCAGGGTCTTCGAACCCCCTGAAAACATACATACTAACCGCCAAGTAAAGCCCCCCGATCGAATGCATTGTTGTCGGCGGGTAGAGTGGGTAGCCTTTAAGGCTCGCGCCCGAAGGGGAAAAGTCCTTGAAAATCGTGGTTAGTTTGCCGTTCTTATAGGTGTAGTAACTATCTTTCTCAAAGTATAAATGTCTCAATTCCTCAGGAGGGTTTTCTGTAACGATGGCCCCGTCCAGGTCAATACAATCATCCAAGCCGCTACCACAGCCGTCGATAATTATAATCGCCGCATCCTCAAATTGAGATGTCCCGATGGCGCTGTACGCATGCGCCAGATGATGAGAGATTGTAATAACAGGCAGACTATTATTCAGCAAACGAGGTCCATGCCACCAGTCATTGCCGTGTTTAAGCATCCCAAAATTCGCATTCTGAACAACAAGCGCAACATCGTTGAGAGATATACCCTCAGCGTCCAAACAATATTGGATTGCAGCCGTATCATTTAACCCATCATGTTTCCGTCGGGTGATTCTCTCCTTTTCGATGGCTACACAAATGCGACCATCTTTCAAGAGACAGGCCGAACCGTCATGCGACAGGCCAGTGCCTAACACATAAAGAGGCTTTTTGCTACTTGTCATAGATGCGCTCTTCGGTCGAGTTGAATTTGGGTCAATCCTGCCCCATATGGAAGCCACTGATAGCAGGGCATTTACAGAAATAGCTATTTGACGACAGAGGCATCAGAGATGCGAATCCTCCGACTCATCTGAGTGTTCCGGCGCCTCGGCTTTTGTAAGTATTCCGACCTTGACCAATTCATGAACAAACTGTCTTATGCCCGTCATCTGTTCGGGATGCGGCGCGCTTGTCAGTAATTCGCTGAGCCGATGGCTTTGCATATCATTCAGTAACGACAGAGTGGGGTGAAGAAACGCGGGACATTGCCATGCTTTCCCGCCGTATTCAAATGTGAGAGTAGAGCTTCCCACCACTTCGGAAGCTAGAACAAGCGGTCTTGGCGAGGCTAGCTTCAGCAAATCATTATTCCTAATGGACGTGGAAGTTGTAATTGCCGCGTCCGGCAGAGAAAATTCGGGGCGCGGCGCCTGGGAGGACTCTCGGCTCTCCAGAAACCGTTCGACTGCTGCAGCAGTCAACGATGAGATGAATTCATCTTTAAGGGTTTCAGCGTATCTTCGCCGGCTCTCAGGGCATTCGAACAATGGCGCATTCGACATTACCAACGACGATCTTTTTAGACCATCAGCGCACCACGTCAAAAAATCTAGGCCGGTGGGGCCTTTCACAGTTATTTTTAAATGTAGTGACGGCTCATCCCCGGGGGAGACGGTGCGCCACCAACCTCGTGGAATGTGGAATAGCCCGCCCTGCTCCAGTATCCCGTCCCATATCGGCGCGCCTGTTGGTTGCGGCGGAGCTTCATTGTATTCTCTCAAAGGGTGTGGCTGGGTGGCTTCAAACACAACCCACTTCTTGCGTCCGGATAGCTGCAGAATAAAGGTGTCCTGACTGTCCCATTGCAACGGGTAGGGGTGACCACTTGTAAACACCGCATATAGATTAGCGATGACACGCGTCTTAAATACGCGCTCGAGGCCCTTGCACAGGTCCTTGAGCGGGAAAGAGAGGTCGTCTGCACTGCTTAGGATAAGGGTCGCTCCGTGTCGGAGCTCGTTTATCATCTCAGAGGACTTAAGGCGCCGTACGATCTCACGATTGCCCAGATTTTCCGTCGAGATATATTGTTCCACCCCTATGTCCCTTCCATCTCTATTAAGTCGGAGCCTCGGCGGTTCAAAAGGATACTGCTCCAGGGCGGTGTTAAGTTGGTCCCACGAAAAAAGATGGCTGAACTTATTGCGGCTGCCTTCAACATGCACGAAATGCTTACCCCAGTAAGCGTCCAAGAAATTGCGAGCAGGCATGGGGCTAATAAGATCGCCAACGAAATCTATATCCTGGGAGGATGAGGCTCTTGGACTCATTATTTCCGCCTGCAATATGAACTTTACAAAGAAATCACACAACTTCTCTTTTGCGCTCTCACAAAAAATGATCACGTGTTTACTCTCGCCGTATCGCTAGCACCGGCGCTGAAAGAGTCGCGCGATACGCCGGGCCCACGGCAGCGATTATTGTGACCGCAGCCATGATAAAGGCGACGGCGGCAGGAGTCCGCAAATCATAACTCCCAACGCCATACAGAAAACTTGCCAAAGTGCGGTTAGCGGCAAAACTCAGAGCAATTCCCAGGACGACTCCTAGGGCTGTCAGGGCTAACACTTCTCTCAGAACAAGTGTGAGTATGTGACGGCGCCGTGCGCCTAAGGCAATGCGAATACCAATTTCCTTGGCCCTCTGTGCGACGGAAAAAGAGACGACGCCAAAGATGGCGACAGCGGAAAGGAACAACGATACGCCGGCAAACACGCCCAACACGATCATTGGGAACCGGACGCTATACCACTCCATGATCCATTCTTCAAGGGTCTGAAAACCTGTGACCGGCTGCTCGCGATCGACGGACATTACCGCCTCTCGGATGGCAGAAATCGAGTCCATGGGAGGTGTGGTAGTTCGAATGCAAAATTCCATCCCTGAGCTAGCTGGATATTGCAGGTATGGAAGATACATCCTGGCTGCATCGTCTTCTTGCGCGCCCATTATTCTTATGTCTTTAACGACGCCCACGATTTCGACGTCTCGATCGAGAATCGGTGAGTTACCATAGATGTTCTTTAGCGGTTTTATATACATTCCCACTGGATTTGCGTTTGGAAAGTAGCGACGCGCGAGTGTTTCGTTAATGATTCCTACCGGCGGCGCGCCGGCATTATCTTTTTCGGTAAACTCGCGGCCTCGAATGAGCGTCGCCCTCACCGTGTTTATAAAGCCGGGTAAAATCGCATGCACCCATGCGCTAGCGTCGTGGCCAGAAGGCGCCGACGATTGCCCGCCCGGCGCAAATTGCAACCGGCCCCCGGGAATGTATCCCGACGCGCTCTCGACGCCGGGTAAATGTCTAAATCGTTCTAGCGCCGACTCGAAGAACACCGCTTTTCTTTGGCCTGTCGTGTACTTCGAAACAGGCAAGTTAATGGCGAAATGCAAAACGTTTCTTGGATCTAAGCCCAAGTCGGCATTGAGCAAGTTGATGAAGGACAGAACCAACAAGCCGGTCACGCTCACCAGCATCACAGTCAACGTTATTTCACCTATGACAAATACCTTTCGGATTCGCCGGACACTGACTCCTGTACTGGCTGCAGGGGCGCCCTCCTTAAGAGAATTAGTTACGTCGAGATTACGAGACCTAAGCGCAAGACTTCCGCCGAATACCACTCCACAGATTAGGGAAACGAATATGCAAAATGCTACCGTGACGCCGTTCAAGGCGATCTGTCTGGTACCCGGTAGCGAGTAATATCGGGCGCACAGGTCCGTTAACAGTTTTATACCCGCAAGGGATACTGGCAGACTAATCAACCCGCCGAGAACTCCTAGTAAAATGCCTTCTGTTACGAACTGTGAAAATAGGTGTCTATGATTTGCGCCCAATGCGGTGCGGACAGCGACTTCTCTCGCGCGCCCAGTAGCCCGGACCAAAAGCAAACTCGAAACGTTCGTACATGCAATCAAGAACACTAAGAAACTCGCTATGGCGACAGCCCCCACTGCACGCCCTTGCGTAGGGCCAATATATCTTGAGCGCAATGAAACTACATAGAAGTCCCAGCCCTTATTGGCTTCTGGATACGCGCTTTGGAGTCGGCGCGCAATCGTGTCCATCTCGGCTTGAGCCTGCTTAAGTGCGAATCCGGGTTTCATCCGTCCCAAAGTGTTAAGATTGCGGACGGAGCGCTGCGTGTCGGACAATTCTTGCGGTCCGAGGACAAGGGGCAATATTACGTCAACCGGAGTATCGTGAAGAAACCGGAAGGTTTTCGGCATCACACCGACGACCTCAAACTTTTCGCCATTCAGCTCTATCGTTTGCCCGATAAGGTTCCGGGCGCCGGCAAACTGACTTTGCCAAAATCCATAACTAAGCACCGCCATATTTCCGCGGCTCACAGTTTCCGATTCTGTCGGGAACCCTGGACCGAACAGCGGTTGAACGCCGAGGAGATGAAGTAGATTCGTTGATACGGCAGCCCCCAACAGTTGCTTCGGTGGGTTTACCATCCCGAGAACGGGACGCATCCAACGATAATAAGCAACCTCCTCGAAAATATCGCTTTCCTTCTGAATATCGAGGACATTAGGCGCAGAAACACCTGCTTGTAGCGTTCTACCTTCTATCTCGCTTCGCTGGGAGATTGCAACGAGTTCATCTGAACGAGGGTAATTCAATAGGTGGATCACAACCGCGTCAACGAAGCTAAAGATCACCGTTGTGAGTCCAATTCCCAAGGCGAGGGTGAACAGGGTAACAATAGTGAAAAATGGGCGACGTATCAGTTGTCGGACGCCGTAATGCAAATGTCGTACTACGTCTCTCATGACCTGCAATATGGTGAGTTACGATTTATCGGGTCTTCGGGAATCACCGTGGACGCCCCCTATATCTTGTGTGTCAGTGCGCGAAAGCTTCATTGCCTTCGCGTTCTCGACCGTCTGCTAGGCTAAATGCTGCGACCTCTCATTGACTTCCGCAAACTGTCTCGCCTGACTACAAAGAAACAGCTACACAATTTACAGCCTTCCACACTCTAGAGGGTGTTATTAACTTTGAGCGCTGAAAACAACGAGTTTGCGGCATCTCAGTCTTAAATTTTTGACCTTTTGAACAGCTCTTTGTTCGAAAACCCAATAAAATTAAGAGTCAAAGTTAATAACAGGCTCTAGAACAATCGGTAAGATCCAGTCAGACTCGGAGCGGCAACTCGTGCTGTAAGCTTAGGCTATTTTACGAGCTAGCCCAGGGTCGTTAGCAGACCCCTGAATCGACTTCTGGGTCTTCTGAATCGGATTCCAAAGGGCAGTCCCCAGGGCAAACGTTGGAGTCCACCGGGTTAGTAGTCCCGCCAAACGTCAGTTTTGTGACATTACCCAATTCGGTCAACATTGGGTGGAGAAAATCATCGAAAGCATCCATACTTGACCTCCTTATAGGTGGTTTTCTTTGTTTTTGTTAAATACGCAGACGACATAGTTAAGTTATGTTTCCTGTGTTCGCCAGCGCACGATTTAGTGGTCACGAGTTGCCGCTCCGAGTCCGACTGGATCGTTTCCGCGTAGCCAAAGCTCAAGAGAGAGGGCAGCCATAAATGAAGTACTATTTCGAGAAAAACCTGTCAGTGCGAGTTCCAACTCTCGGCAAAACTCAGTGGGATCAAGGTACCCGTATGATGCCGCATATGAAGACTTCAGCCAATTCCTTAATAGGGTCCCATCCCGCGCGAGTTTCATAAAAAGCGTCTCGCCAAACCATCCCTTCGACCTTCGGGTTCGCACCATTTCCGGGAGGATCCCGCGCATGCTACGGCGCATAATTGAACGCGTTTCTCCCGGTCGCAACTTCTGATCAGCGGGAATTGCGAAGACAAACTCCACAAGACGCTGATCGAGATACGGATAGCGAACTTCCACGGGAACGTTCATCATGAAAGCTTCAGCCAGCGCCGCGGAAGTCCTCATTATTCCCAAGTAGTGACGCTGTTTAAAAGCACTCTTAAAGCGCCGTGGAAGGAAGCCCCGTCGGTGAAGCATTCGACTCTCAACATCATGCCTACGCTGAAAATCACGGTTGACCCACGGCAAGAAACCCTGGGTCGATTTATCAAGATCGAACATTGCATTCGGATGCAAAATAGGTTTAACGGCGTACTTAAACAGCACATCCAAAACTGGGCGGGACCGGATCTTCTGCCAGCGAACTGCCTCTTGAAGCAAAGCCCACCACCTGAGACGCCGAAACAGGTCGGCCAAGTGAGTGGGAGAAGGGCTGGCTAATAGAACCTGGTCTCCCCCGACACCGCTCAACAGAACCTTCAAGCCTCGATCGGACAGAATTTTGCCCTTACCGCGAATATCCGGCAATCCCAGAATCTTTAACGTCGGCTCATCCCAGCGGTGAATGTGAGGATTGAAATCGGGCAGAAGCAGGCTGGCGCTCGCGTTGCGAGAAAGGGTTTGTAGTCCGTACTTGCCCACAACCGCGTTCACCCACTTCGCTTCTTGCACCTTTGGCGATTCATAAAGATCCGTGTAGGTTAGAAGATGACTACGAGGTCCGGGGTTTTCGCCGTAAATCTCTTCGGACATACACACTATCGACGACGAATCGAGTCCCCCGGAGAGGTCAGCAGCAACGGGTCCCCGTGCCCGTAGACGAGCCCTCACAGCATTCGAGAAGATTTCGCGGAAATGCTCTTCGTACTCCTCGTCAGTTTTGTACTGAATCGCCTTGTTTGAATCCAATTGCCAGTACGTCACATTTTTCAAATTTCCGTGTTGGACTATAACGGCATGTCCAGGCGCGAGTCTTGTGATTCGGCGGTATATAGTTCGTTCGTTTTGACAGTCTCCTCTCGCAAGGAAGTTCGCTATATAGTCATCATCCAGTGAGAGATCAACCGAAGCGCACGCCGTTAATTGGCGAATAAACGAACCGAAGATAAAAGTCTTGCCATCAAACGCAAAAAAGAGAGGGCGTACGCCCAGAGGATCGCGCACACACATCAACTGCTTTCTGTCAGCGTCCCAAATAGCAAACGCGAAATCCCCCGTTAGCCGTTGCGCACAATCAATCCCCCATCTTTTGTATGCCTCTAGAATGAGAGCGGGATCCGAGAGTCCGACACTCATCGCATCAGGATAGTTCAGCGCCCTGAGCAACTCCGTTCGATTGTCGATCCTTGCATCCGACACGATCCAGCATGTGCCCTTGGAATCTGAGTAAGGTTGAACTTCTGTTTCGTGCTCTACAGTTGTCCATAATCCGCGATGCCCAAGCGCTAGCGAACCGATTAATTGCTCTCCCTTTGAGTCCGGAACCAATGTCGAAGGCGCCATCGCCATAAGACGATCAAGGCTCTCCCGCTCAATTGTATTCCCCTCGACAGAGTAAATCCCACCTATTGCACTCATTACGCAATCCTCGCAATGACGCGAAAACCATTACAAAAGGCCCTTGAATCACCCAATACTCTTCCCTGACATTCTGTCCAAGCATGTGATTCAAATGGGCGAGGTTCTATCCCCACGCAAAATTCCACCGGGACGCCATGTCGTCTCAAAAGCAAAAAGATATTTAAGGCTCTATGAATACAGGCTATACCCGGCCGATACCAGCGAAACGCCGCCAGCGAAATCTCGCAAAGCCAATCTATCTCATCGTTTGTGTTACTTGCGCTGGGAAGCTCGGCCTTAGACTCAGACGAGGCGCGAACTAGTTCCATGAAGAGGCCATTAAGACCCAATCGCCACAGACCAATATCTATGAGAATCAAAAGAAAGTACGCTTGCGCAAGAAGCAGCGCCTTATCCCAACGGCCGGTGGCGATTGGAGTTTGCGAAGGACCACCAGTAGCTAAATAACGAAAAATCTTGCGTATCAGCTTGGATTTTGTTGCGCGTACAGAGCCGCTCGGCTCGTCCGATTCAATGAGGCCTCGTTCCTGAAGCGTTCGAAGCGTAAGCGCCCTAAACGCATCTTCAGCGCCTCCAATTCTGTCCGGATGGGGCGCCGGTTGCCCGTCCTTGGGACTTGACGCAAGATCTTTCCATACTTGATCTGCTGGTGGGCCGAGCGCAAAGTAGCTCCCAGACTGCATATCAAGGATGATTAACAGGTCATCACACTCTCGCCAATAGACGCTCTCTCGGATTCGCATAAAAGAACCAGGGGTAACTGCTTAATGGGGATGCCTACACTATGGAGTTGCCCTCAACCCACTACAGCGGTTTTCACATGAGTGTTCATGGGGAAATAACAAAATTTCCCCGCTTTCAATTGAGTAAATGCGTGTAACCACAATGCTTTAACCAACACCGAATATCTTCGGGCGTAACTTTTTCAATCGCTCTTTTTAACGCCAGTAGGAATCCAATCTTAGTGCGCGCCCGGCTACCCCGCAAATCCCCATTGATCTTCGAGATGCGCTCTTCAAGTGGTGAAACTGCCGACAGCTAAAATAGGCTTCGTCTTATTACCACGCCGATGGGTGGTGGAGCGAAGTTTCGGATAGATGTCACGGTTTCGCCGATTGGCCTGTGACTATACGCGATTACCTGAAACACTAGAGCCTGTTATCAACTTTTTTAAGTGAGGCCCCCACTACTTTCTCTAACATCAGACCGATGAAGCCCAAATACCGCAGTCCGGCCATAGTTTCAGGCAATAACTCATAACCCCGCCCTGAGCGCGAAAGTATGACAGTCAGTCGGGACTTAGCCCGCAACTCCATCGACGCGGTAAGAGGACAATACCTCTCTTCGCCTCAGGGAGTTTGACGGCTTCGAGTTTGATGCTCTGCTCCCAGGCCACAATTGAGACGTATGTCTGCGGTCAAAGTCAGCGTTGGATAGATTTTAGACCCTGCGCTTTGTCTCTGCTCAAATCTCCCTCCGACAACTAATGTAAAAATCTGAAAAGTATTTCGCAGAAAGTAGGAAATGCTGTAAAGCGGAAAAGTTAATAACAGCCTCTAGAGGTTGTTATTAACTTTGAGCGCTGAAAACAATGGGTTTGCGGCATTTCAGTCTTAAAATTTTGACTTTTTGAACAGCTCTTTGTTCGAAAACCCAATAAAATTAAGGGTCAAAGTTAATAACACCCTCTAGCGGGGCTGCATTTTCTGGCTTTCGCCATCTTGTTGTTAAAGATTGTTGCTAAAGAACGTTGCGGAGGTCTTCGCTTAAAGTTGATAACAGCCTCTAGACGGCGCCGCTTCTTCCGGAAGGTCGCCCGCTCCGATGGGTCAGCATCTTACGCGAGATTGTTTTTTTGAATGCGGATTTAATGCTAGTATCTTGCATTCAGGAATGTCAAGTTAAAAAGAGTCGAATTGTAACATGCCTTGACTCGGGGTGGCGTTCTCTGCTAAGGGCTGCTATTAACTTTTCCGCTTTACAGCATTTCCTACTTTCTGCGAAATACTTTTCAGATTTTTACATTAGTTGTCGGAGGGAGATTTGAGCAGAGACAAAGCGCAGGGTCTAAAATCTATCAAATATAGCTCGCTACATTGATAGGTTAATCTCCCGCTTGCGTTAAAATTTGGGGACGATTTCCAAACTAATCCGCAGGCCCGATTGGAAAGAGATGCGTCGCTTTCGAGCAATAGATCTTAAAAACGAGGGCCGCACCCACGAAGAGATCGCCTAAGCGCTCGGAGTGACGAAAACCGCCGTGAGTAATTGGATGAAAGCTGTGCGTGAAGGCGGCGAAGATGTCTTGCACGCACGCCTTCGAAAAGGCGCTGAGCCGAAGCTGACGCCGGAAGAACTCGAATCACTGCCGGAGTTGCTCGCGCAGGGAGCGACTGAATATGGAATTCTCGAAGAAATCTGGACTTGCGAGCGGGTGACGCAGATCATTGAAGGTACGGCTCTTTTAGAACGACGGCAAAACTCCAAAAAATGGGGCTTTTTTGCAAAATCGCGGCCACCATACAAGTTATTTTGCTGGTAAAATGACCCCGGCTAATCGATATAAGGTCTATTTCTTGTGTTACCTCAAGTTATCAAGGCATCCGATGTCTTCCTTTCCCTCTCCCGCTTGGCCTGGCATATTCGGTCCGAGTCGAATCCCGCATCTCTGCGGTCCACAGGAGGTCTCTGACTTATGCAACTTTCGCAAAATGGATTCAGTTCGAATAGCAACATCCTTAAACGGCTTCGCGATGAATTCCTTCGCACTCAGTGCGTTACGGTTTCCGAATTCCTCCCGAACACGTTGGCGCAGCAAATTGCTCAGGATGTGGGTTCCGCCGAGTTTAACGAGTACAAGAACCTGCGGAGCAATGGTGACATTCTCGATACCGAAATGACCATTGAAGGCTCTAATATTTGGGTTCATGTCCTTCAATTACTGTTAAACAGTCATGAGCTATTTGAAGCAATCGAATATATTACGGGCTGCTCTGGAATCCGGTGTTTTATGGGTCGAATCTCTCATCATGTGCCAGGTGCGAATCATCATTCAGATTGGCACAACGATCTCGATTCAGGAGGGGCTCGCATAATCGGCATCAGCATAAATCTGAGCACGAGCCCATATTCTGGTGGACGATTTGAACTTCGCCGGATCGGAGGCAGCGAGCTTTTGGCATCCGTATCACACGAAAAACCTGGCGCGGCGCATATCTTCGCCATTAGGGACGATCTTAAACACCGCGTCACTGCAACTCAGGGGACTGTTCCGCGGGCTGCGCTAGCTGGGTGGTTCCAATCGAGCCCTAGCTCCTGGGACGTTATTCGCAGGCAATACTCTGAGCCTGCAAATTCTTCTGACGGGCGAACATCTGAGCCTGTGGCGATAATACCTTCTGCGATTCCGGACACCATTAGGGTCCCGGATTTCGTTGTCTCGCAGACATTCGGCGACGCCATTGTTCTGCTGAATATGAAAACGCGTAAATACTACTCCCTGAATGGTTTCGCTGCGCAGTTGTGGACAATGTTATCCAGGTGTTCCGCTCTTCTCGATATCAAGGAGCAGCTCAGCGATCGTTATCCGACTGATCGTGGAAGGGCACAGACCGGGCTGGATAGTTTTGTGAGCCACTTGATGAAGCATGAATTACTCATAGCTGAAGATCCAGCCCGCGTACCTGTCCATTAACATCAGGCGAAATAATCTGTTCTGCCGTGGCTATCCGCCGCGCTAAGAAGCTCACTTCGTACATCGGTCATGCGATATGCCCAACAATGAGTCTGACCATGACATCTAGTGTGAAATCGAGACCGGGAAAAACCAGGGGCTAGGCCTGTGCCTCGCCAAAACTAGATTCACCTGTATTTTCAACAACTTCGCTAGTCAATCTCCCAACCACTATTTTCCAGATCAAATTTCGCACTTAGCGTAGTGCAATCGTTAATAACGGCAAGTTAACAATTAGTACTAGCTGTCTGTAAGTGTATAAAAAGAAAGATGGACTTTTTTATAGAGACAGGCTCAACGAATGGGTTCGGACGCAGACGCTGCCAGTGATTGCGTGCGGTGATTACAACTTCGACTGGTCGGTGACCAACGGCGATCAAAATCACGATGTCGGATTCGACAGGATGACAGCAGACAACCATTGGTCTTGGGTGCATCCGGCGACGTTGATCCAGTCACAATGTAATCCCAACTTCGATTCTGTCTTTGATTTCGTCTTTGTGAACACATCGGCGCGCCCGCTCGCGTTGACCTCTGTCATCCTGCAAGAAGCGAACGATTGCGGGAACGCCGAGGCCAATCCGGATCACCGGCCACTGAGGGCGGAGTTTGAGCTTGGGGCACTCGCTCCGGCGCCGACGAAGGCGGAACTTTTGGAACGGGTCAAAGCCCCTTACTTAGCGCCACTTTTCGAAAAACAAGATGCTTGATATTTTATTTTATTTTGATCAAAATATTTAATTATGGCGCGTTCCACACTAGCTATAGCCGGTGGCAAATCCCAACAGTTTACGATTTTAAAGATCGACACGATATTCAACTTTTACAAACCGAAACCGTCGCTTTCGAAGTTTGTAGACAATTTTTGGCTATACGAAGGCTACGAGCCGGATCACAAGACCGAACGCATTCTTCCGACCGGCACGCTCGAACTCGTAATCAATCTCCGGCAAAACGAGCTGCGAATTTACGACGCCGAGCGTCCTGAAAACTGCTCCCGCTTATCCGGCGCCGTCGTTTCAGGCGCCTCTGGGCGCGGCTTCGCGCCCTATACTGCGGAAGAAGCCTTTATCATCGGGGTTCACTTCAAACCGGGCGGCGCTTTTCCGTTTCTCGGACTCCCGGCAGGCGATCTCGCCGACACTCACGTCGATCTGGAAACACTTTGGGGACCTTCGGCCGGTCGGCTGCGGGAGCGCCTTTGTGAGGCAAGAACTTCTGCCGAGCGGTTTCAGTTGCTCCAGGAGGCTATGTTGAGTCGCTTGTGTCACGGCGTGGAACAGCATTACGCGGTTTCGGCGGCGCTGGAAATGTTCGGGAAGAATCAAGCCGGGCCGAGAGTCAGGGAGGTTGCAAAGTATCTTGGTCTAAGCCAGCGTCGGTTCATTCAGGTTTTCAAGGCGGAAGTGGGCATAACGCCGAAACTATTCAGCCGGATTCAGCGATTTCAGCATACCCGGACTTTCATCCAACACAATCCCTCGATCAATTGGGCGGACCTTGCCGTTGATCTCGGATACTACGATCAGTCCCATTTTATACGCGAATTTCTCGAGTTCTCGGGTCTTAGCCCGACCGATTACATAAATCGCCACAAACGCTTTATCGAACCCAGCATACACGTCAAACGCTAACACCTTCCCCATTTTTAGGTCAGGTCAATTTTATCCAATACGACCGTCGGTTTACGACGGGATAATGAGGGTAAGGAGACTTGAGTTATGAAAATGAAGAGCATTCATTCAGGATTGATCGTGGTTTGCGCTGCCTGCATGTTCCTGGCAGCCAGTTGCTCGCAAGCATCAAACAAACCAACGGAGGAAACCCCGATGGCTATAGTGAGCATTCGTTACATAGTTGATGATGTTGATACAGCAATCGAGTTTTATACCAAATTGACTGAACTGGCCAGCGTCCGCTACCTCATCGACGATGCGCGCGCAGCTGTCGACTTCTATACCATCTACCTCGGCTTCGCCGTCGACCTCACCGACGGCGCTATCGGGATCACCAATGGGCGAGCCAGGGCCATCGTGGCCGCTGTGGTGGGGCTGATCAGCCTGGTCGTCGGTGGGCTGGCTCTGGCTCGCTCCGCCGGTCGTATCGGCGCCGGCAACGGGCGAGCCGGGGCCATCGTGGCCCTGGCGCTGGGGCTGATCGGCATGGTCCTAAGTGTGGCGCATCTGGGCAGCTCTACCGGTGGTTTCGGCACTGGCAGCGGGCGAGCCGGGGCCATCGTGGCCCTGGCGCTGGGGCTGATCGGCATGAATCTCAGTGGGCTGGCTCTGGCCCGTTCTCGCCGTTCCCGCAGCGCTGACTGACTCGGCCATGGCGACGGGTCAGGCCTTGGCCGAAGGGTGTCTGCCCCCTGCTTACCGCAGTGGCCGATTGTCTCAAGGCAAGTTCCATAAAGTGGGCGTCTTGTCGCTCCTGCATTGGGTCTGTCATTTCGCTCATCCATCCCTCTATCGCTCAACAATATCATACCGTGGTAATTGCCCGGCGCTCCAGGTTTCGATAAAGCTCGAACGCTCCGGTGAAATTTCCGTGCCCAACGCCAGATCAAACCGGCTGAGTTGTCCGCGCATCAGTCGTTCGTGCAAAGGCTCGTCGTTTTTTTACTCGACTCCATCCGGACACAAAATTTACATCACTAAATAAGTTCACTCCATTACCTCCGAGGTAATTGTTTTGCGCGCGCGCTTTCGAAGATGATGGGCCCCGACGCGGCGCAGCCTTCACAAAGGCTAAATCCATCGCCGTGATCTGAGAGGAGAATATTATGCAGACGATTCGCATCACTACGTTTTTACGCGCAACCCTTCTTGCCGATGCGGCGACCTGCGCCATAATGGGGCTTCTGATGACGCTTTTCTCGACAAGTCTCAGTAACCTCATGGCGCTTCCGTCGCCGCTTTTATTCTATGCCGGATTGAGCCTCTTTCCCTTCTCCGGATTTCTCCTGTACGTGGCGACGCGCGGGAAAACCGTGGCCCCACTCGTCTGGGCTATTGTGGTCGGGAACGCGCTCTGGACGCTCGGTGGCATTTTGATTTTGCCGGCGGGCTGGGTGACGCCGAATGTCTTCGGCTTCTGTTTCGTCCTCCTCCAGTCCGCTGGCGTGGCGTTTTTGGCCTGCCTCGAACTCATCGGCCTAAAGCGGTCGGAGTCGGAAGCAGCCCCGGCTTTTCAGCGTTCATAGACCTGAAGGCCTCTCAAAGCATGCCTTTGAAAGTGGAACGCAATCTGCTGGCATCGCCGCCGAGCAAGCTAAGCTGCTTTGGACGGATGCCGTGATCCTGCAGTTTCCGATGTGGTGGTTCTCGATGCCTGCCATCCTAAGTGGTTGGGTCGAGTGGGTCTATGCCTATGGCTTCGCCTACGGAATCGGGGAGCGCTCTGACCATGCATTGACGACCTGCCGCCGTTCATCGTCTATCGCACGGGGCGCATAGACGCTGCTCGATATGCGCAAACTACCAGCGCGCTAGGGATTCGGGGGCAGCGCTTATTCACAGACAAACCCATTCCATATCGCAGGCAGAACGGCGGCGAGTACGACATTCCATCGCATTCCCTCAAGCCCGGCCTCGAGTGGAATAAACAGTACAGGTTTCGTTTGCACATCCGACCGGCGACAACGGAGTGGAAGCCTGAAGAGAAATGAGCGGCGGTAGAGATCCAATCCGCTCAACGCTCCAGCGCGCTTTTCATATCGGCGAGCGCAAAGCTCCAAAAGAAGTTGGAGTGCTTGTACGCGGCTTCGCTGTAGAAGCGTTCGTGACGAACGGTCAGGCGGGTCGCGACGCCGGTCCAATCAAGACTGAACATGATCACGGTTCGATTTTCAGGCGCATCCGGAAGGCGGGAGAATTCAGTCCAGTGGCTGTACTTCAGCAGTTTCTCGCGATCGATAGCGAGCAGCGTGCCGCGGTCGAGATAGGTCTTATTGAAGTTGGCCATCTCGCCGGTGAACGTGATGTCGCCGCCGAGATCCCACTTCGACTCGACACGCGCGCCGCCCATCCATTGCGCGATCTTGTCCGGTTCAGTGAGCGCGCGCCACACGTCATTCGTGGACGCTGAGATCTCAATGGATTTCACGACGGCGAGTTCCGGTGTCATGTTATTTATCATGATGTTTAACAGCGGCGATCCTAACATGATTTATTAAGCGCCTACGGCCTTGAAGCCGTCGGCGGCGCCGGCGGGGGGCCCACGAGCGGAGCTCGACGCTGACGCCGTAGCAAAGCCCGGGATGGCTATCCGTAATTCTCGCCGCTTCGTCAAAATCGCGAACTTCCAGAGAAACGTTGGCTGTTTCGATTAGCCTGTCTCCAGAGTATCCTGTTGCGTAGCAGCTTGGCCAAACCTATCCTATTTACCTACTTTAGCTTTCGATGACACCAGCTTTGGCGCCCCGTTGGACAGATTCTCAAACCAGCCGCCTGTCAGGACAAAACGTGGAAACGTAATCCACTGTTCGGCGAATAACCGGAAGATAAAATCCGAACCGCCATTGAACGGTTCGGGCGCCGTCGCTTCCAACCTGTGCCCATGCCCCTGGAGAATGAGCGACACTAAGAAACAGACCGCCGCCCCGGCAAGGGCGGGCAATGAGAATCTGACCAGCGCATAGAAGGCCAGTATAGTGGCAGACATGAAAAGCGGAACAGCGACCAGATGTATCAGAAGATTGGTTCTGTTTCGATGCGCGACGCTGTAGCCGACCCATTGCAACTGAAGAATTTTTTCAACGCTCATGAAATCTCCAAAATTGCAGAAATTACCGAATCGCAAGGCGATCTCGGCTATTGCCGCCACCCACCGCCCAGAGCCTTGTAGAGCAGGACCAGCGCGAGCAGTTCATTTCGTTTGGTTTGCGCCAGGCTCAGTTCGGCGCTGAACAAATCACGATCAGCGTCCAGAGCGTTTAGCTGCGTATCTACTCCGCCCCGATATCTCAGGTAAGCTAAACGCGACCTGTCCTGCAGTGTGGTCACCAGCTCCTCCTGCTGGGCGCGAATCTCTTTGACCTTGCGATACTCAACAAGCGCATCCGAGACCTCCCTGAATCCGTTTCGGATCGCTTGTTGATATTGTGTCGACGCCAATTGCCGCTGGGCTTCGGTAAATCTCACGCCCGATTTGACACGGCCGGCGTTAAAGATCGGCAGAGTCACCTGGGGCGCAAAGTTCCAGGCCCCCCCTGCACCGCTGAACAAATTGGAAAGTTGGCTGCTTTGAACGCCCAGGAATCCGGTCAGACTGATTTTAGGGAAGTAGGCCGCCTTTGCTACACCAATGTTGGCGGTCGCCGCCACCAAATTCAGCTCCGCGGCTCTGATGTCCGGTCGCCGTTCGAGTAATGAAGACGGCAATCCCGGGGGCGCCGAAGGAGGTTGTTCTTGCTCCGACAACGAGCGCCCGCGCGCCACGGGGCCGGGATCCCTGCCCAGCAACAGGTTGATCTGATTTTCGGTCTGCTCGATTAATCGCTCGATGTCGGGAATGGTCTGGGCCGCGCCATACACCAGTTGCTCGGCCTGGCGCACATCGAGCATGGTCGCGACGCCCCCCTGCTGGCGCGACCGGATGAGGTTGAGCGATTCTTGACGGGTGGCCAGCGTCTCCCTTGCAATCTCCAACTCCATATCCAGTTCGAGCAGATTGAAGTAGGCGGCGGAAATGTCGCCCACAATCGTTGTCATGACAGCTTTGCGGTCTTCCTCCGTGGCTAGCAGATTGGCGCGCGCCGCCTCGTTCGCGCGACGCAGCCTGCCCCAGATGTCGACCTCGAAGGAGAGAAGATTGAGTAAAACCGTCCCGAACGTCCGGTCGCGGCTAAACCCTCCAGGCAAAGCAAACTGGCCGCTGCCGGAATTGCGAAGAGTTGTCACATCGGCGCCCGCCGTAATGTTAGGAAATTGATCCGATCGTGTGATCCCCAGATTGGCGCGCGCCGCGCTGACCCGCGCGACGGCCCGACGCACGTCGTAATTATTGACGAGCGCAGTTCGAATCAATTCTTGAAGCTGTTCATCCTTGAAAACCTCGAACCATTTCAGATCCGCGAGCGAATCTGGATCGGGCGCTGTAATCTTATCGCCGGAGCCACGGAAGCGTGTCGGCGGCTCGACGACAGGCCTGCGGTATTTTGGGCCGACTGTGCAGCCGGCCAGCAGCCCAAAAATCACAGCTCCACATATCAATTGTTTCTTCATAGTCTGTTCGACTGATACATTTTCCATCCATGGAAAATGTATCAGTCTCCCGTTGCCGGCTCCTTTTCCAGCGTCGCTACCGGCGCGCGCTTCTTCTCCGCGCCTGAGAGCTTCTCCACCACATAGAAACCCACCGGGATGAGGAAGCTGGCGATGATCGTGTCAGCCAGCATTCCGGCGACCACAACCGTGCCCAGTATCTGTCGCGCCACCGCCCCGGAACCCGACGCGAACAATAACGGCAGGCAACCCAGAATGAACGCGAACGAGGTCATAAAGAGCGGCCGTCTGCGCAGGCGCGCTCCTTCCAGCGCCGCCTCCACCAGGCTGCGCCCCTTCTCGAACTCGATTTTGGCGAATTCGACGATCAGGATCGCGTTCTTGGCGGCGAGCCCGATAAGCACGATCAGGCCGATCTGGGCATACACGTCAAGGTCGTAACCGCGCAACAAGAGTCCGACCAAGGCGCCGAAGATCGCAATCGGCGTCGTCAGCAACACCGAGAACGGCAGCGACCAACTCTCATAGAGCGCAGCCAGGATCAGGAAGACGAAGATGAGCGATAACGAGAACGCTATTAATGCCCCTCCGGAGGCCCGCTTCTCCTGATAAGAGAGGTCAGCCCAGTCGTAGCCGATCTCCCTTGGGAGAACCTCCTTTGCCACCTCCTCGAGCGCAGCCATCGCTTGACCCGAGCTGTAGCCCGGAGCGGCGGCGCCGATCACCTGGGCCGCACGATAGAGATTGAAGCGGTTGGTGTATTCCGGGCCGGTGATACGACGCGTTGTGACCAATGCCGAAAGCGGGACCATATCACTGTCGTTGTTTCGGACGTAATATTGATTTATGTCTTGTTCGGTGCGCCGCTCATCCCCTTCCGCCTGGAGAAACACTCTCCACTGCCGGCCGAAGCGATTGAACTGGTTCAGATAAAGTCCGCCGAGATAGGCTTGCAGCGTCTGGTAAACGTCTCCCACCGCCACGCCCTGCTTCAACGCCTTGTCGCGATCCACGTCGGCGTAGATTTGTGGAACGGAGGCTGAAAACAGTGATATGGCTCCGGCAATTTCCGGACGTTTGCGACTTGCCTCGAGGAACTTTTGCAGGTTCTGATCGAGAAATTCAACCGAACCGCCGCTGCGGTCCTGAAGCCAGAGCGAGAAACCGCCTGCATTGCCGAGCCCCGGAATCGCGGGCGGTGGGAAGGCAAAGGCGATCGCCTCCGGAACTTGAGTCGCCAGCGCCCCGTTTACGGCGTTCACGATCGCTTTTGCTTCGAGGTGTTTCGATTTGCGCTCGTCCCATGGCCTGAGACCGAGGAAAAAGAATCCCTGGTAGCTCGAAGAAGTGCGGCTCAGCAGGCTGAATCCGCCGATCGTGGCGTAGTACTTTACTCCCTCGGTCTTCGCGAGAATCGCCTCGATCTTTTTTAAGACCTCGTCCGTCCTCTCAAGCGAAGATGCGACCGGAAGCTGGACGTTGAGGAACGCGTAGCCGTAATCCTCTTCAGGCAGGAAGCTCGCCGGAAGTTGTCTGCCGATGAGACCATTCACCAGGGTGAACCCGACGAGAATTATCACGGCGATCGCCGCCTTGCGGATCAGGGCATGACTCCAATTTACGTAACCGCTCATGACCTTCGCAAACGCCCGATTGAAGCCCCCGAAAAACCGCCCGAGCGGTCCGCGCGCCTGCTTGCGCGGCCTCAGCAGCAACGCCGCGAGCGCCGGCGACAGGGTCAGCGCGTTGAAGGCCGAGATGAGCATCGAGATCGCGATCGTCATGGCGAACTGATTGTTCAGTCGCCCCTGTACGCCGCCCATAAACGCCACGGGCAGGAAGACCGAAGCGAGGATCAGCGCGATGGCGACGACCGGCCCCGAGACTTTCTTCATCGCCTCGAACGTGGCCTCGCGCGGCGACATTCCCTCCTCGATGTGATGTTCGACCGCTTCAACAACCACAATCGCGTCGTCCACGACCAGGCCGATGGCGAGCACGAAGGCGAACAGCGATAGCGTGTTGATCGAGAAACCCAGCCAGGGGAAGAAGGCGAAGGCGCCGATGAGCGACACTGGAGCGGCGATCATCGGAATGAGCGTCGCCCGCCAGTTCTGCAGGAAGAGGAAGACGACGAGGACGACCAGGATCATGGCCTCGACGAGCGTGACGAGAATCTCTTTGATCCCTTCAGTCACGGGGAGCGTCGTGTCGAACCCGATCACGTAATCGAGGTCGTCTGGGAATCGCTCCTTGAGTTCCGCCATCGTTTTTTTGACCTCGTTAGCAGTGGCCAGCGCGTTCGAGCCGGGGGTCTGAAAAATTCCGATGAAGGCGCTGGGCTGACCGTTGATCCGCGTCGTCTGTTGGTAGTTGAGAGAGCCGAGTTCGACCCGGGCGACGTCCTTCAACCGCACGACCGAGCCATCCGGGTTGGAGCGGACTACGATCTGGCCGAACTCTTCCGCCGTTTGAAGCCGCCCCTGCGCGCGGACGGTGTAAGTCATTTCCTTTCCAGGCGACGCAGGCTCGGCGCCCACCTGGCCGGAGGGGTTGACGTTATTCTGCTGCCTTATCGCGTTCGCGAGATCGGGCACTGCCAGACCCAGTTTGGCCAGCGCATCCGGCTTGACCCAGATTCGCATCGCATATTCGCTGGCCCCGAACAGAACTATCTGTCCCACTCCCGGAATGCGATAAAGGACGTCGTTGATATTGATGTTGGCGTAGTTGGCGAGGAAGAGCGCGTCATGGGTCTTGTTGGGCGAATAGAGCGCGAAGACCATCATGGGAAGCCCGGTGGACTTCCGAATAGACAGACCAAACTGGTTGACATCGGTCGGCAGGTTCGGCTGCGCCTGCGCCACTCGGTTCTGCACGTTGACCTGATCAATGTTGACGTCGGTGTCTATATCGAACGTGACCGTCAATTGCTGCGTGCCGTCGTTCGCGTTGGTGGACTGCATGTAGAGCATGTTGTCCACGCCGTTCATCTGCTGTTCCAGCGGCGTCGAGACCGACTGCTCAATAGTGATCGCGTCAGCTCCTGTGTATATCGTTGAGGCGATGATCTGAGGCGGAACGATCTCGGGGAACTGCGCCAGTGGCAGCCTCCGCATCGCAATGAGACCGGCGAGGACTGTGACGATTGCAATTACCATCGCCACAATTGGGCGCCGGATAAAGAAGTTTGAAATCATAAGTCCTCAGGTGTGGGGAGTGGGGAATTGGGAATCGGGAGTGGGTGTGGGGATAGCGCCAAGCCTGCGCCAACTGAGCATTGATCAACGAGCTATGAATGCCCAGTTCTCAAATACACCATGCTTCATTCCCCGCTCCCGATTCCCGATTCCCCATTCCCGCTCATTTAAACGGGATCGGATTGACCACTGAGTCCGGTCTGACTTTCTGGATGCCTTCGGCGACGACTCGTTCACCCGGCTTCAGTCCGTCTTCAATAATCCACATCGCGCCAATGCGGTCGCCGACCTTAATTGGCCGAATGCTCACTTTGTTATCACTGCCCACGACGGCGACTCGGTGGCCGCCTTGCAGTTCTGAGACGGATCGTTGCGGAACAAGTAGCGCCCCCGCTTTCATGTTGGTTACCGCTCGGACCCGGCCATACTGACCGGGGCGAAGGATGTTCCCCGGGTTCGGGAAGACGCCGGCCAGCCTGATCGCGCCTGTTTTTTGATCGACCTGCCTGTCCGCGACGAAGAATCTCCCTTTCTGCGAATAAGTCGTTCCATCAGCCAACACCAGCTCCAGTTCGAGTTTCTTGCCGGCCAGGTCCCAGGCGCCAAGCGTCGGATGGCGTCTGGTGTGGTTGAGATATTCCTGCTCGCTCAGGGTGAAATAGACCTTGATCGGATCGACTGTCGAAACCGTAGTCAGAGCGCCACTGGTAGGGTTGATCAGGTTGCCGATCTGCGCCTGGGCGATGCCGGCAATGCCGTCGATGGGAGAAGTGATCCTGGTGAATCCCAGATCGAGTTCGGCCTTAGCAACCGCAGCTCTGGACGCTTCAACCGCAGCCCTGGCCGCCACGATAGCAGCCTTTGCCGTTTCAACTCCCGCCCTGGCGGCCTCGACTTGAGCCTTTGCTGCAAGATTGGCCTGGACGGCATTATCGAATTCCTGGTCGGTGATGGCCTTCTGCTTTGCGAGCGGTGTGTAGCGATCGACGTCGAGCTGAGTCTTGCCCTGATTCGCCTCAGCCTGCATGAGTTGAGCGCTGGCTTGTGATAGCTGCCCGTTGGCCTGTGTTACTTGCCCTTCGGCCTTTGCGAGTTCGCCTTTGGCCTGATCCAGCGCAGCCTGAAACGGCCTGGGATCAATCTCAAACAACAACTGCCCTTTCTTGACAAAGGAACCTTCCGTATAACGCTGCGTTCGCAGGTAACCAGGCGCCTGCGCCCTGATCTCCGCGTTTACCATCCCGTCGAGTGTGCCGATCCACTCACTGTGGATCGGCACACTCTGCTGTTCGACCTCCGCCACTTCGACGCCTGGGAGAGGCGGCGACGACGGCGCGGAATCTTTCCCCCTAGATCCGCCGACGGCGACCAGCAAAGCGATTACTATCACACAGAACGTCGCCCCGATGACGAGCTTGTGTTTCAACAATAAATGTCTATTCAGCGCCAAGGTCGCATTCTCCTTTTTTAGCGTTTCCGGCATTTCTTGGAGCATTCAAGCCGCGGACGCTCAATCGAACGTCTGGCAATCGGCATATCCTTATTTGTGACTTGAAAAATGCGCGAGTGGAGGAGAGGGGGCTGCTCCTACACTCGCTAAGGCAGACAAAATCCTACGGCCGCTTCGGGCTCACGGCGTAGAGACGATGTCTACAATTGCAGGCCCCTCTCCTCGCTTTGCCAGATCGCGCTCGACTGAGCGCTCAATGCGGGACTTCAATAATTTGTGTCCTTGGGTCTCACCTGACTCCCAAATCTGAGAAAGGAAATAGGTCTCCCCATAACGATTGAAGATCAGTTTCGCGGTCTGTGTCGACTCATTCGCCTGAACGGGAACCGTTACGATATGGGTCGCCTCCCCGCCATCCTCGCTGTTGAGTCGAAGCATGATCTTCTCTGGATTTACGCGCGTGACGCTGTAGACGCCAGCGGGAAAAGTTTTGTCATTGACCGAGAAGTCGAAGGGAATCTTCGCATTCCTGATCAGCGTTCTGCCTTGCGCATAAACGTAGATTGCTGAGAGTGGGATTAGAAGACTCGACAATACCAAAGCCTTGATGGCTTGCTTTTTCAAAATAAGACCTCCTTCTGGTCTGCTTGATGGTGGCCTCGTATCTGACGGCCATCCGGAGTTGTTAAAACGGTTGTTCACTTCGCACACTTTCATGGCAAGCGCCTTGCCATCTCGCGCCGCGGGGGGCTCTCACCCCTCAAGTCCTTGATCCGCTGTCATGTAAGAGTTTCACGAGGCGACTAGCGCGGTGGCCGTGAGGACGGCGGACCCGAGGATTCGCGGCGACATATCGCATCCGATGCGATATGTCGCCGCGAATAACATTCATACGGCATGACGCGGCGCGCCTGATGGCTGCCACATTCCCTTTAATGCGATATGATTTGGGAAGTTTCGGCGGCAGGAATTGAGTGATAAAGCGATTACGCGGCTGAGAATGGATTCGCCAACAGAATCCCGCTCACCAAAGGCTCACGAAGAACTGCGTCAACAGATGAAGAAGAAAGTCGGGGTCGGGGTCAGCCAAAGTACGATCTGTCGCGCCTTGCAGGCGATTGAGCTGACGATCAAAAAAAGACCAAGCTCGCTTCAGCCATAATCACGAAATCATCTCATCAACCAGCCATGTAATGCCTTAACGATATTTTTCATAATAGACGAAAAGGGAAAATTGCGACGACTGCATGGTTAAGCAGGCTGGCGGAACTCTTTTTACAGAAGATTTTCTCGATCGCTCTGATTTGCCTCAGTTTCGCCGGATTCTCTCTTGCCGTCACAAGGCAGTCTTCTCTTTCCATTTCAACCTGAATGAGGAGACTGTGTAACACTCAAGACTGTCGCCACCGTAGCGCAAGCCTGACAGTTTGCGCTACGGCTGCCGTAATTGCCGGTCTTCTTCGAATCGCCTATTCACGCGAATGAAAACCGCTTTAACTAAGTGTCCGTACCGAGAATCCCATCTTGGCGATGAAGAGCCCACTCTCCGATGATGCGTGGTCGATCTCTTCTTCGAACTGATGACTCGAGCTCACGTCGACAGCGCGTGGCTCTGCAACACGGATGATCTCCGGCCGCGAAGCCGATGTTCTCCGGTAATATTTCGGAGCGTGTCAGAAAGTTTGCGTTATGCGCTGCAGAGCATAACGCAAACTTTCTGACACGCTCAATCATGCAAATAAGAGGAGGATTAGTTATATATGATTACCCGACATTCCAAAGTCCAAGGCCTGGTAGTATATCTCTGCGTTATTTTGCTGCTTATACAATCTCCGTATATCTTACTGGTGGCTGCCAGCGAAATCTTTCAACAAAAAGTCATTATCAGATCAATCCCTCCAGAGCCGCCGCAGGCCGGAATCGCCATGCCTTGGCAAAATCCGCCGGGCTCAGATCCCCGGCTCAACATAAGCACCGGGAACAAGCTAACCGAAGCGCTCATCGTTTCGTGGGCGGCGCGTGGCGGGATGAAAGTCAGCATGTCGCTGTTCCACAACAGTCAAAGCTCGGAGAACACCGTACTCGGGCCGAAATGGAGGCACTCCTATCAGATCTCGCTCACTAGCCAAACAGATGGCTATGAGCTCACCTGGGGCAACGGAGCCTCCTATACCTTCTCGGAGTCCAGCCCTGGGCTTTACTCTCCGCCAACCGGCATCCACGACAGTCTCGTCCGCAACGACGACAGTACCTTTACCCTGACAACCCCCGAACAGGTCCGCTACCACTTCGATTCGTCACTTCGCTGCGACTCGATTATGGATCTGAACGGGAACACGATCTCGCTTCACTACATAGGAAGCAATGTAGATCGGATCACCGATCCGACTGGACGCGCCCTCGAACTCATTTACGTGAGCGGCAAAGTAAGCCAAGTCCGTGATATGTTGGGACGTGTTTGGCAAATCGGCTACGATGGCGCGAGCGGAAACTTGACTAGTCTCACGCATCCGCTGCTTGCCGGTCAGGCTTATGCCACAACTTTCACATACAACGCTCAAAACAATATTACTTCCTTGCAAACACCGCGTAATTCAGTTTGGCAGTTTGGTTACTTTGATAATTCCGGAGCTCTTTCGTGGGAGGAAGATCCGCTCGGGAACCGCACCACCTATGCTTACTCCGGCGACTCGGTCGCCATCACCGATCCGAACGGCAATGTATCACGAACCTTCTACAGCCAAGGCCGAGTCACCCAGGTCCAGGACGCCCTTCTGAACAGCGAGTTCTACCAATGGGATGAGAACAACCATCTGACCCAGATCATCGACAAACGGGGACACTCATGGCGTTTCGGACCAGACGCGCTCGGGCGGAACCTCTGGTCTGAAGATCCTTATTACAACCGCACCTCTTTTACCTGGACGTCGCTAAATCGGGTTGCCTCGACCACACGTCCGACCGGTGAACACCAGGTGTTCACCTATGATTCGAAAGGCAACCTAACTGCTACGAGATGGTACGACGCGAGCGGAAACACACGGGCAGTAAACACCGTTGTCTATGATGCGAACGGACTGCAAACCGACGTCTACGATGCGAATGGACGGCGGACTCAAACTGCTTACGATGCGCACGGACAGCTTGTGTCCGTCACGACTCCCGCTGGGCGTAATCAGACTTGGGAACCCAACATCCTTGGCGCTCACCAGGCGAGTACTGACGCCATAGGACGCCGCACACAGTTTGTTCTGGATGAGTGGCAGAGAGGAGTTCGCGTCATCTACCCCGACTCTACTGAGAAGACGTATGCGTACGATCTCGATGGTGGCCTCAGTCGCGTAACCGGCGCCTCCGGTACGATAGAATTCACCCGCGATGCGGCAAACCGGCTTACTGCGGAGAGTGTCAACGGCGTCACAACTGTCTCCTATAGCTATGATGCTCCGGGCAAACGTGGCCTTCTATCAACCAAGACAGATGTGTTAGGTGGACGGATATGGACCTACGAGTATACCGGGCGGAGCGAGCTATACCAGGTGATCGAGCCGGGACTGGGAACGGCCAGTTATTTCTATGACGAGAATGGCAAAACAGTTCGCGAAGTCCATCCGAACGGGGCTGCCACAATCCGAAGCTATGATGACGCCAACCGCCTGGCCGTTCTCACGAACGAGAACTCTGTGGGGGAAGTGGTGTCTTCGTTCAGCTACACTAGCGATGGAAATGACAGAATTCAGAGCGTAATTGAACTCGACGGATCGACCGTAGGCTACACCTATGACTGGCGCGGCGCTCTGGTGGGAGAGACGCGAACAGGCGCGAACCCGTACACCATCACTTACAATTTGGACCCGGCGGGGAACCGCGTCGGCCAGAGTGTGAACGGTGTTCAAACCTTGTTCTCGTACTCCAATGATGATGAACTGCTTTCGACTAGCGGCGGAATCACGAACACCTATTCCTACAATGCTAACGGCGAGCAGACGAGCCGTACTATTAATGGAGTTACTTACGCTCTGGCCTGGGATTATGAGGGCAAGCTTGTATCAATCACGCAAGGCGATCACATTATCACATATGCGTACGATGGCCTTGACCGTAGGAGCAGGCGCACGGCGGACGGACTCACAACAGACTTTGTGTTCGATGGCGCAAACGTTCTGACCGAACGGCAGGGGGGCGCAGTCAGCGCGGTCTACTCC
>Ga0207428_10001342_pt1 | contig 26187 bp, 25 predicted proteins | sample RhiMethybrSRZTD1_FD_187600 | JGI IMG/M metagenome (GOLD analysis project Ga0207428, IMG submission 187600) | Populus rhizosphere microbial communities from Tennessee, USA - Rhizosphere MetaG P. TD hybrid SRZTD1 (SPAdes) (version 3) | ecosystem: Host-associated > Plants > Roots > Rhizosphere >...
TTCCAGGCGAACTGGCTGTGGATGTCGGGCTGGATCCTGATCGGGCTCGCCATCTACTTCGGCTACAGCCGCTTCCACAGCAAGCTCAACGCGTAATCGCGGCCGCGATGCGACCCGCGCCTGCGAGGCCGCGCGGCTACTGCGACCGCGAATCCTTTCGAGGCAGGTCGCGGTCGTGCAGGTCGACCGGCTTGCCGCGGCGCCGCATCCGGATGTTGATCATCTCGACCACCACCGAGAACGCCATCGAGAAGTAGAGGTAGCCCTTGGGGATGTGGAACTCGAGGGACTCCGCGATCAGCGCGATGCCGATCAGGATCAGGAATGCAAGCGCGAGGATCTTGATGGTCGGGTGGCGCTCGATGAACTCGTGGATCGGCGCGGCGAGGAACATCATCACGAACACCGCGACCATGATTGCGGCCACCATGATCGACACGTGGTCGGCGAGCCCGACCGCCGTCAGCACCGAATCCAGCGAAAAGACGATGTCGACCAGGCCAATCTGGATGGCGACCGCGAGCAGGCTGGTGCGGAGCTTCACCTCGCCATGGCCGTGCTCGGCGCCCTCGAGCGCGCCGTGGATTTCGCCGACGCTCTTGACGAGGAGGAACACGCCGCCCGCGAACAGGATCAGGTCGCGGCCCGAGATCTCCTCTCCCAGCAGCGTGAACCAGGGCGCGGTGAGCCCGATGAGCCAGGTCAGCGAGAACAGGAGGCCGATGCGCGTGATCATCGCGAACGCGAGGCCGAGGACGCGGCCGCGCGGCTGCCGCTCGCGCGGCAGCTTCGACACGAGGATCGAGAGGAAGATGATGTTGTCGATGCCGAGGACGATCTCGAGGAAGGTCAATGTCAGGAACGACACCCAGGCCGCGGGATCGTACAGGAGCTCGAACACGGGGCTAGCTCACGCGGCGCTCAGGGCATGTCGTCGACGTCGCCGCGCTTCTCGGGCGGCATGAAATCGCGTCCCGACGCGCCGAGGTCGAGCGCGATCGCGCCCGCCACGTAGATCGACGAGTAGGTCCCGATCACGATGCCGATCGCGAGCGCGACCGCGAAGCCGCGGAGCGTCTCGCCCCCGAGGACCGCCAGGAAGATGACCGACGACAGCGCGCAGCCCGAGACGATGATCGTCCGCGCGAGCGTCTCGTTGATGGCGCGGTCGATCACCTCGGCGGGCTCGGCCTTGCGCATCGAGCGGAAGCGCTCGCGAATGCGGTCGAAGATGACGACCGTGTCGTTGACCGAGTAGCCGAGGATCGTGAGGAGCGCCGCGACCACGTTGAGGTCGAAGGGGATGTTGAGCAGCGCGATGGCGCCCACCGCCACGATCGGGTCGTGCAGGGAGGCGACCAGCGAGCCGATGCCGAAGCGCCAGCGGAACCGGAACGCGATGTAGATCAGCACGAGCAGCAGCGTCATCAGCACCGCGAGCGCCGCCTGGTTGCCGAGCTGCTCGCTGACCTGCGGGCCGACGGACTCCTGGCGGTTCAGCTTGACCGCGGGGTCGACCTTCGCGAGCGAGCCGAGCACGAGCTTTGCCTCCTCCGCCGCGGCGCCGGATCCCGCGGGCGGAAGGCGCACCTCCACCTCGCTCGCGGTGCCGAAGGTGCGCACCTGGAAGTCCTCGACACCGCCCGCGGCGAGCGCTGCGCGCACGTCCTCGAGCTCGACCGGCCTCGAGAAGCCGAGCTCGAGCACGATGCCACCGGTAAAGTCGACGGTGAGGTTAAGGCCGCGGAGAAGCACGAGGGCGATTGAGCCGGCGACGACGAGGGCCGAAAGGACGTACCACCAGCGCCGCAGCGCCATGAAGCGGATGTTCGGTACTTCCTTGAGGAATTCCATCCGCCGCCCTCAGATCGCCAGCCGCTCGACGCGGCGGCGACGGCCATAGATCAGGTAGATCAGCGCGCGGCTGCCAATCAGCGCCGTGAACATCGAGGCGACGACGCCGATGAAAAGCGTCACGGCGAAGCCGCGCACGGGGCCGGAGCCGAACAGGAACAGGACGCCCGCCGCCATCACCATCGTGACGTTGGAGTCCGCGATCGCGGAGAACGCCTTGTCGAAGCCGGCGTTGATAGCGGCCCAGGGCGAGGCGCCGACCTTCAGCTCCTCGCGGATGCGCTCATAGATGAGGATGTTCGCGTCGACCGCCGTGCCGACGGTCAGCACGATGCCCGCGATGCCTGGGAGCGTCAGCGCCGCGTTGAAGAGCGCGAGCATCGCGACCGTCAGGATCACGTTCGTCAGCAGCACGATGTCGGCGATGAGCCCGAACACCTTGTAGTACAGCGCCATGAACACGAACAGGAACAACCCGGCGATGGCGAGGGCCCGGGTGCCCGCCTCGATGTTGTCCTGGCCGACGCTCGGGCCGATGACGCGCTGCTCGACGATGATGATCGGCGCCGCCAGCGCACCCGCGCGCAGGAGCTTCGCGAGCTCAGTGCCCTCGGCCGCCGACAGGCCGGTGATCTGGAAGTTGTTGGAGAAGACGCCGCGGATCGTCGCGACGCTGATGACTTCCTCCTTCGAGCGGTCGACCGCCACTTCCTGGCCGTCGCGCTGCACGAGCTCGCGCTCCTTCTCGATGAACACGACAGCCATCGGCCGGTTCAGGTTCTCGCGCGTCGTGCGCAGCATCTCGTCGCCGCCGCGGCTGTCGAGCTTGACCGAGACCGCGGGCTCGCCCTGCGAAGGCGCGAAGGACGCGTCGATCAGCTGCTCGCCGGTGGCGATGACATCGCGCTTCAGCAGCACCGGCGTGCCGTCGCGCTGCTTGTAGAGCTTCGTCCCGAGCGGCGCCCGCCCGGTGCGTGCGGCCTCCATCGGGCTGTTGACCGGGTCCACCAGGCGGAACTCGAGCGTCGCGACCTTGCCGAGCAGGCGCACTACCTCCGACGCGTCCTGAACGCCGGGCACCTGCACGGCGATGCGGTTCTGCCCCTGCCGCTGCACGACGGTCTCGGCGACGCCGAGCGCGTTGACGCGGTTCTCGAGCGCGGTGATGTTCTGCTGGATCGCGAAGGACTGGCGGTCCTTGATCGCGGTCTCGGAGAGCGACGCGGTCAGCGAGCCGGGAACCGCCGCGTCGGTCGCGAGCGTCAACTGCGGGTCATAGGCAAGGAGCGCCTTGCGCGCCGCCTCGGTCTGCGCGGGATCCTTGAGCGTCACGCGGACGGCGTGGCCGGACACGGTCACGTCCTGGTACTGGATGCGCGCGTCGCGAAGTTCCTTGCGGAAGTCGCGCTCCATGCGCTGCAGGAGCTGGGCGACGGCGCCCTCCGTGTCCACTTCGTAGACGAGCAGCATGCCGCCGCGCAAGTCGAGTCCGAGGCTCATCGGCTCAAGGCCGAGCGACTGCAGCCAGTCGGGTGCGCGCGAGGCGCTCGTGAGCGCGATGGCGTACTGGCCCTCGTGCTCGCGCTGGATCAGGTCGCGCGCCTTCAGCTGGTCGTCGACCCTCTCGAAACGGGCCCACAGCCGGCCGTCGCCGTCGACGTAAACCTCGTCAGCAGGAATCTTGGCCTTCGCCAGCTCGTCGCGGATGGACGCCGCGGAGGCGGCGTCGAAGCTGCCGCGGTCGCGGCGGGACAGCTGCAGGGCGGGCGACTCGCCGTAGACGTTCGGCAGCGAGAACAGCACCGCGGCGACCAAGATGGCCGCCAGCAAGACGCCCTTCCAGAGGGGATAACGCTGCACGCAGGGACGAAGCGGGCGCTCAGGCGCCCTTGAACGTGCCCTTGGGCATCAACTGCGCGACCTGGATCTTCTGCACCTGGATCGCGACGCCGGAGGAGACCTGCAGCGTCACGAAGTGCTCGCCGACCTCGCTGATGCGGCCGAGCAGGCCGCCGTTCGTGACGACCTCGTCGCCGGCGGCGAGCTTCGCGACCATCTCGCGGTGCTCCTTGGCGCGCTTCGTCTGCGGCCGGATCAGCATGAAATAGAAGAGCGCGAAGATCGCGACCAGGATGCCGATCTGCATCATGCCGCCGCCCGGGGGCTGAGCGGCTTGGGCCCAGGCGGGCGTGATGAAAAAGTCCATGTCCTTCCTCTGCGAGCGCCGGCGGGGCCGGTCCGTTAGGGCGCGCGATTATGGCACAGGGCCCGCGGCGGTCCCTTTTTCGCGGCCGGACCCGCTCGCGCACCGCCCCCGGAGCTTCCGGCGCCGAAGCGGTCGGCCCGTTACCCGCGTCACACTTCGCGGGCGCCTACAAGTCGTTATGTCGACAACGAAAATCGTAACTGCCGCGGCGTATATTCTCAATTCACAAATGGCACCGGGGTCCCGCGGTGCCGGCCCGCCGGTACGGCACACTCATCGTCGACAACTGGGCAGCGCATGCGACGGTCAACGACGTCACCGGCAACGTCGCCCTGACCAAGAACCTGCGCTACAGTGTCATGGTGGGGATGTACGACCTGAGCGGCACCGCCGTCGCCAAGCTGTACTGGAAGCAGCCGACCCAGACCGGCACTGTGATCGTGCCGTCCTCGCGGCTCTATGCGAACTAGCGTCCCGGGCGCGTTGCTCGTTTGCCTGGCCGCTGCGGCTGCGGCGCAGGCGACCGAACCGGCCCCGCTGCCCGCGCTTGCCGGCGTTTACGTCAATCCCGCGCCGGCGCCGATCGCCGACTTCACGCTTGCGGACCAGGCTGGCAAGGCCAGGGCCTTCTCGAGCCTTCGCGGCGAACCCGTCCTCGTGTTCTTCGGGTTCACGCATTGCGCCAGCGCCTGCCCGCTGACGATGGCGCGCCTCAAGGCGCTGCACGGCGCCGAAGGCGGCAAGCTCAAGGCGGCGCGCGTCGTCATGATCAGCGTCGATGGTGAACGCGACACGCCGGCCGCTATGAAGGCCTACCTCGAGCCGCTGTCGCGCGACTTCATCGGCCTGACCGGCGACCCGAAGGCCACCGCGAAGATCGCCGCCGGATTCGCCGCGGTTTTCTTCAAGGAGCCGGCCGGCAAGGAAGACAGCTACAACGTCATGCACTCGACGCAGATCTTCGCGGTCGACAAGGCCGGGAGGCTCCGGGCGTCGTTTGCCAATGCGTCGATCGAGGACATGGCGAAATTCACGAGGCTGCTGCTCGAAGAACCCGGCTGACGCGCGCCCCGGGCGCCGGACTACGCCTCCATTTTGCCCGCCTGCAGCTTCGCGTTGAACTCCGCGCGAAACCCGGCGAACGTGCCCTGCGCAATGGCGTCGCGCATGCGCGCCATGAGTCCGAGGTAGAAGTGAAGGTTGTGCAGCGTCGCGAGGCGCGGCCCTAGCATCTCGCCGCAGCGATCGAGATGTCTCAGGTACGCACGCGAGTAGTGTCGACAGGTGTAGCAGCGGCATTCCGGGTCGACGGGCCCGGTATCGGCCCCGTAGCGCGCATTGCGGATGTTCATGACGCCCCATGCCACGAACAGGTGTCCGTTCCGCGCGTGCCGCGTCGGCATGACGCAATCGAAGAGGTCGACGCCCTCGGCCACCGCTGCGACCAGGTCCTCCGGACGTCCGACGCCCATGAGGTATCGCGGCCGCGCGACAGGCATCGCGGGCAGGAGCGTCTGCAGCATGCGAGCGCGCTCCTCGGGCGGTTCCCCGACCGACAGTCCACCGATCGCGAGGCCGGCGAAGCCCTGCCGCTCGAGTCCCTCGAGCGATGCGAGACGGAGCGACTCGTACATCCCGCCCTGGATGATGCCGAAGAGCACGCCCTCGCCGGACCCGTCGTTCCACGCAGCAAGGCTGCGCTCCGACCAGCGCAACGAAAGCTCCATCGAGGCGCGCGCCGCCCTCTCCGTCGCCGGGTAGGGCGTGCATTCGTCGAACACCATCGCGACATCCGAGCCGAGCGCGCGCTGTACCCGCATCGCACGCTCCGGGTCGAGGAACACCTCCGCACCGTCGACCGGCGAGCGGAAGCGCACGCCCTCCTCCGCGAGCTTGCGCATCTGTGAAAGGCTGAAGACCTGGTAACCGCCGGAATCCGTGAGGATCGGCCCGCGCCAGTTCATGAAGCCGTGCAACCCGCCGTGGTCGCGCACGACCTCGGGTCCCGGCCGCAGCAGGAGATGGAACGTGTTCGCGAGGATGATGTCTGCGCCGCACGCGACGAGCTCTTCCGGCGTCACGCCCTTCACGGTGCCGTAGGTGCCGACCGGCATGAAGGCCGGTGTCTCCACGGTGCCGCGTGCGAAGGAGAGGCGGCCGCGCCGCGCCAGCCCGTCGCGGCCGAGAAGCTCGAATTTCATGCGATGCCGTCATGCGGCGCGAGCGCGGACGGATCCGGCGTCACGAACATGGCGTCCCCGTAGCTGAAGAACCGGTAGCGCGCGGCGATTGCGTGATGATACGCGGCGAGCACGCGCTCGCGACCGGCGAACGCCGCGACGAGGACCAGCAGCGTCGATTCCGGCAGGTGGAAATTCGTCAGCAGCGCGTCCACCACGCGGAAGCGATGTCCCGGGCGGATGAATAATCGCGTCTCGCCTTCGAACGGCGCGAGCCCGCCGCCCGCGGCTGCCGCTTCGAGCGCCCGCACGACGGTCGTGCCGACCGCGACCACGCGCGCGCCCCGGCGCCGCGCTGCGGCGATCGCATCGACGGCGGCTTCCGCCACGCGGATGCGCTCGGCGTGCATGCGATGCGCCTCGAGGTCGTCCGCGCGGAGCGGCATGAAAGTGCCGGCACCGACGTGCAGGGTCAGGCGCGCAATCGCGATGCCGGCGCAGGCCAGTTGCTCAAGCGCCGCATGATCGAAGTGCAGTCCCGCCGTCGGCGCCGCGACCGCGCCGGGCTCGTCGGCATAAACCGTCTGGTAACGCTCGCGGTCGGCGTCGTCGGCCGCGCGCGCGACATAGGGGGGGAGCGGCACGCTGCCGTGCGCCTCGAAGTACGGCAATGCATCGCGGTCGAGCTCCAGCTCGTGCAGATCGCCGTGGCGCGCGATCGCGACCGCGAAGGCGCCTGCCGGCAACTCGATGCGCGTCCCCGGTCTCAGGCCCTTGCTCGCGCGCGCCTGCGCGAGGATGCGCGCGCCGCTCACGATGCGCTCCAGCAGGATCTCGCAGGCGCCGCCGCTCGCCTTGCGCCCCTCGAGCCGCGCCGGCAGCACGCGCGTGTCGTTGAGCACGAGGATGTCGCCGGGGCGGAGCAACATGCCCAGGTCGCGGAACGCGAGGTCGCGGAGCGTGCCCGTCGCGCCGTCGAGCGCGAGCAGCCGGCTCGCGCCGCGCTCCGGAAGCGGCCGGTCGGCGATCAGTTCGCGCGGCAGCGGATAGGAGAAGTCGGCGCGGCGCATGGGCCGCGCAGACTAGCACACGGCGCCCGCCGCTCAGGTCGCGGCAGCGCTCTCGCTCGGAGCAGGCGCGCGCGGTGCCGGCGGCGCAGGCGGAGCCGGCGGCCGGCCCGGCGCGAGCCGGCGCAGCACGCCGCGCTCCGCGTGCTCGGGAATCTTCGCGCTCAGCGTCTGCGTGCGGTGGTCCCGCATGATCCTGAGCTCGACCGACTCGCCCGGCTGGTACGAGCGCAGGATGCGCATCGCGTGCCGGCTGTTCTGCGGCTCGCGGCCGCCGATCGAGACGATGACGTCGCCGTCCTTGAGGCCGAGCGTCGCGTCTTCCGGCGCGCGCGCGATCAGCACGCCCTTGCCGACGCCGAAGTAGCGGCCAAGCCCCGGTGTCAGCGTCACGAATTCCGCGTCGCTCCAGTCTTCGAGGAGCCAGTGCGCTTCGCCGTCAGGTGGGAATCCAGCGATCGCAGGCAGGGGCGGAATGGCCGGGATCGCCGCGATCGCCGGCACCGCAGCCGTGAAAAACACGTCGTCGAGCGGCCGCGCCTCCACCGAGAGCTTGAGCGGCTTGCCGTCGCGCTTGAGTCCCAACTCGACCTTCTCGCCGGGCTCGACCGTCTCCATCGCGCGCACCAGCTCGCGGCCGGTCGCGACCGGCTTCGACCGCACGCTGACGATGATGTCGCCCGCCTTCACGCCGGCCTCGGCCGCCGGTCCGCCGGGGCTCACGCCACCGACGCGCACGCCGCCGCCGTTCGGCTCGGTGCCGTCGATGTTGACGCCGAGCATCGCGCGGCGCGGCCCGCCGAGGAAGTACTCAAACTGGGGCATGCCGGCGGGACCGCCAGCTTCGCCGGAGAGCTCGGCGACCTCGCGCGCTGCCTCTTCGAGGCGGCGCTGCGCGTCGGCGAGGCGCTTCTCCACCGAAGCCTCGTCACCCTGCGCGAACGCAGGCGATGTGGCAGCCGCGAGGGCCGTCGCGGCCAAGATCGACTTCAACCAGGGATTCATCGCGACCTCCGGAAAATTCAGTAGCTGCCGACCACGTCCGCATAGCGGACCTGGACCAGCGAATGCAGGACGCCGACGCGCTCGCGCCAGAGCTGCTCGGAGCGCTCCGGCGCATTCGGCTCGAGCGCCACGCGGCTCAGGCGATCGTCGAGGAGCGCCAGCCGATCTTCGAGTTCGGCGACCGTGAATGCCGTGCTGCCGCGCATGGCGTGCCGCTCAGGAAGCTGCGCCAGGATGAATTCAAGCTGGTCGTTCTCGGCGCGCATGTGTGATGCGATCGTCGCATCCGCAGTAAGCGGCGCTTCGCCGCCGCCGGCCATGGCATGGTGCGCGGACTGCAGCCAGCCGGCGATGCCGGCCGTCATGGCGAGGACCACGGCCGCCAGCGCGGCCGGCAGACGCCGATCGCGCCGCTCGCCACGCGCCTCGCATGCGGCCAGCACCGCCTGCCACCCGCCCGCTGGCGGGCCGAAATCCGAAAGTCCGCGCAGGCGCGCATCCCACTCGCTCAGGTCGGCGTGCATGGTTTGCCCTCCATCATCGAGTCTCCCCGGTCCAGCAGTTCGCGCAAGCGCCGATGCGCACGCGCGAGCTGGGACTTGGAGAAACTTGGGGTCCGGCCGAGCGCAAAGCCGATGTCGGCATGCGTGAAGCCTTCGACGTCGTGAAGCCACACGACGGCCCGCGACAACGCCGGAAGAGTCATCAGCGCGCGCTCGAGACCGGCGTCGAGCGGCGCCGCGGGCTCGAACGCCAGCCCCGGAAGTCGGTCGGAGCCGCCCGGATCCTTGTCCAGCCATTCGAGACCGCGATGCCACGGCGAGCGCAGGTACATGAGCGCCCGGTTGACCGCAATTGCGCGAATCCAAGCGGGCAACGGACAGCGTCCCTCGAAAGCGCCGATGTGCTCGATGACGTCCACGTAGGTTTCCTGAAGGAGCTCCTCGGCGATCGCAGGCCGGCGGACCAGTCGTCGCAGGAGCGTGTAGATGCTCGCGGCCGTCGCCGTGTAGACCGCTTCGAGGGCCGTGGACTCACCTGCCTGCGCAGCGGTCACGACGCCGGCGGGCAACTCGATTTCGGAAATGCGGGGCATCGGTCGCTTAGATGCCCGACCTGCGGAAAGGGTCGCAGGTAGCCGGCATTACTTGCCGGGGGGAACGCGAAGATTTGACGTATTCCTTCCTTGGATGACCCGCTGAGCTTCACAAAATGCATTGTCTGCACGATGTGCGCCTTGCGTCGCTGTCGGGGCTCGTAGGCCCCTTCCGACCCCGCACGACAGAATCAGCCTATGTCTTATCTGCGAATTCCGCCGTTTGAATAACGCTATAGTCAGGTTACAAATTCGGAGAGAAGGGAGGGTTCGACATGCTTTCGCAAAAGACCGCCGCCCGCTGCGGCTGCCTGCTTGCTTCCGCGCTCATTTTCGCCGGCTCCGCTTCCGCGGAGCCTTCTTCGCAGATCATCGATGGACGTACCAGCATCCGGCTGGCGACTGAATTTCTCGACCTGCTCGATGCGAACGGCTTCGAGATGACCAATATCCTGCCCGGCGGGATATTTCCCACAGAAACCCCGCCGCGCGTGTCGTTCCCGGTACCGACCGGCGAGTTCGATGAGGCGGGACCGGAGATCGAAATCGTGCACTATGGCGGCATGTTGCTGACGGCCGGCAACACGAGCGTCGCGATAACCACGCTCATCATGGACAGCTTCAACATCGTGGATGGCAAGCTCAACGTGACCGGAATCGTCAAGTCCAACGACTCCATCGTGGGACGGGGAACCCTCTTCAGGATCACGCTTTCCGGGGCGCCGCAGGTCACGCCGGAGTCCGGCTCAGCGGCCGGCCGTGTCGTCATCACGGACGGGGACGTGAGGCTGACGGGCACGGGCGCAAATTCGCTGAATGCCGCAGCCGGGCTTACCGGCGTCTTCACGTCCGGCATGCGAATTGGTACGGCGAACATCTCCGTGCGGTTCCGCGATCGCGACGGCTGAGACTGATTGTCGCTGGTGCCCGGGGCGGGGGTCGAACCCGCATGGCCTTGCGGCCGGCAGATTTTGAGTCTGCTGTGTCTGCCAGTTCCACCACCCGGGCGCCCTGGAGACGGTAGCAAAGTCGGAAGCACGGGGACACGCGCGCCGTCGCCGGCCGCCCTTGGCAGGGCGGCGGGCGGCGGCGACAATTCCCGCGATGAAGTTCTGCCCGAGCTGCGGTGCGGCCGTGACGCAGCGCATCCCGCCAGGTGACCACCTGCCCCGCTCCGTCTGCACGGCCTGCGGCACCATCCACTACCGCAATCCGAAGCTGATCGCGGGCTGCGTGCCCGAGCACGAAGGGCGCATCCTGCTCTGCCGCAGGGCGATCGAGCCGCGCCGCGGCTACTGGACGATTCCGGCGGGCTTCATGGAAATCGGCGAAACGTTGCAGCAGGCGGCAGCGCGCGAATGCATGGAGGAGGCTCTGGCAGAGGTTGGCATCGCCGGGCCCTGCGCGATCGTACACGTGCTGCACGCGGAGCAGGTGCACGTGATGTTCCGCGCGACGCTCGTCGCGCCGCAGTTCGGGGTCGGTTCAGAAAGCCTCGAGACGCTGCTCTGCGAGGAGCGTGAGATTCCCTGGCCCGAGATCGCGTTCGCGAGCGTGGAATTCACGCTCAGGCGCTGGCTCGAGGACCGCGCCGCCGGCCGCGAGGAGCTTCACTTCCACACCATCGAGTGAACGGCCGCGGATGGCGCTGTGGCACAATGCGGCGCTGCGAATCGGCCGCCGCGGAATGCGCATGACCTTCGTCGTCACCGAAACCTGCATCAAGTGCAAGTACATGGATTGCGTCGAGGTCTGCCCGGTGGACTGCTTTCACGAGGGCCCGAACTTCCTCGTGATCGACCCTGAGGAATGCATCGACTGCACGCTGTGCGAGCCCGAGTGCCCGGTCGACGCGATCTTCTCGGAGGAGGAGGTGCCGGCCGGCCAGGAGCAGTTCCTGGCGCTGAATGCCGAGCTCGCGAAGGAATGGCCGGTCATCGCCCAGCGCAAGGAGCCGCCGGCCGACGCCGACGACTGGAAGGAAATCAGGGAGAAGCTGCCGCTTCTCGAGCGGTGAGCGTTACTTCGCCGCGGTCGTCGCCGCAGGCGCCGAGAGGTATTCGGCGAGGTAGGCGGCCGAGGCGTATCCGGCGAGGAACTCGCCGGTCTCGGTGACGATCCCGGGCGTTCCGCTGATGCCGATCTGCCGGCCGAGCTCGTACTCGACGGCGACCGGCGACTCGCATTTGCCGGCCGGCAGCGTCTCGCCCTTCTTCGCGCGCGTCAGCGCGTCCTTGCGGTCGGCGCTGCACCAGACGGCCTCGGCCTTGCGCCAGGAATCGCTGCCCGGGCCGCCGCGGGGAAAACTGAGGTAACGCACGCGGATGCCGAGCTTGTTGAGCTCGGCGATCTCGGAGTGCATGCGCCGGCAGTGGACGCAGTCGACGTCGGTGAAGACGGTCACCGTGTGCTGCGCCGTGCCTTTCGGCGCGAAGATGATCGCGTCCTCGTCCTTCACGCCCGCGAGCAGCGCCAGGCGGCCGACCTTGCGCTTGTCCTCGGTGAGGTTGTGCTTCGAGTTCATGTCGAAGACGTCGCCGTCGACATAGAAGCGCCCGTCGGCGGAGACATAGCCCACCTCGGCGCCCGACGTGACTTCGTAGAGGCCAGTGACCGGCGACGGGCGGACGTCCTCGACCTTGATGTCGAGTCGCTTCGCGATCTGCGCGCGGACGTCCGGCTTTTCCGCCTCGGGCGCGGCAGGACCCGCGCCCGCAAGCGCGAGCACGGCGGCGAACGGGAGCAGCAGGCGGGTCAATCTCGGCACGCGAGCCTCTTTGCCTGGACGTACCCCCGTTCGACCCCGGTGAGGGGCGCCGGTTCGGGCCCAGGCGGTGAGTCTATCAGCCGCGCGGGTGGTGCTGCGCGTGGAGCTCTTTCATGCGCTCCCGCGCCACGTGCGTATAGATCTGGGTCGTCGAGAGGTCGCTGTGTCCGAGCAGCATCTGCACGACGCGCAGGTCCGCGCCGTGATTCAGGAGATGGGTCGCGAAGGCGTGGCGCAATGTGTGCGGCGAGAGGTCCTTCTCGATCCCACCCTTCTTCGCGTAGCGCTTGATGATGTGCCAGAAGGCCTGGCGCGTCATGCGGTCGCCGCGCCGGGTCGGGAACAGGTGGTCAGTCTGCCGGTCGAGCAGGATCTCGCTGCGCGCGCCGCGCATGAACTCGGTCAGCCAGCGCACGGCCTCCTCGCCGAGAGGGATCAGCCGCTCGCGGTTGCCCTTGCCGACGATGCGCAGCACGCCCTGGTTCAGGTTGACCTGGCTGTGGCGAAGGCTCACGAGTTCAGTCACCCGCAGGCCGGTCGCATAGAGCACCTCGAGCATGGTGCGGTCGCGGTGGCCCAGCGGGTCGGAGGTCTGCGGCGCACCCAGGAGCGACTCGACCTGCGCCTCGGTCAGCGACCGCGGGAGGCTCCGGCCGATTTTCGGCATCGCGATCTGCGCCGTCGGGTCTTCCTTGACCACGGCCTCGCGCACGAGGTATCGGAAGAACCGGCGGAAGCTCGAGAGCTGGCGCGCCGTGGAGCGCGGGCGTGCGCCCGTCTCGACACGCCAGGCGATGAATGCGAGAAGGTCGTTGCGCGAGGTGCGCTCGAGCGCCGTGTTGCGCTGGCGCAGCCAGCGCGACAGCGCGGTGAGGTCGGCGCGGTAGGCCGCGAGCGTGTTCGGCGAAAGGCCGCGCTCCATCCACACCGCGTCGAGGAACCGTACGATCATCGGCTCGACGGCTTCCGCCGACCCGCTGGCGGTCGCGAGTGTCGCCGCGCGCACCGATGTCGAAGACTTCATAGCTGCGCTCATGGACCTGCCCTGCGTTCCATCGCGGACGACCGCGCCGCCGTGGGATCGCGCGCGGCGGGCTGGTGCGACAGAATGCACGCGCAGTATGGTTGGCCGCGGGCGCGGTCGAACGTGACCGGACTCACAGACATCCATGACCATTAACATAACCGGAACCAGTTCACAGTACCCGTTCGCAGTCCGGCAATCCGCACCATGAGCTGGAATCCGCTGCGGTTCTTCTGGGGCTTCTGGGTCTTCGGGCTCGTGGTGCCCGTCGTCCTCGTGGCCGCGCTGGCGATCCTCCTGCTGCCGGGGCTTCCGGCGCGCCGCCGGACGGCGGCGGCGCTGGGCCGCAGCTACTTCCGCCTGTGCGGCATGCCGGTGCGGGCGACCGGCCTCGAACGGCTGCCCGAAGGCGCCTGCATCATCGTCGCGAACCATGCGAGCTACCTCGACGGCCCGCTGCTCTTCGCCTGGCTGCCGCCGCGCTTCGGCTTCGTGATCAAGAAGGAAGCCTCGCGCGCACCGGTGCTGGGGCCGCTGTTGCAGCGGCTCGGCCACCATTTCGTCGAGCGCAAGAACCGGCAGGAGGGCGCGGGCGACACGCGCCGGATCCTGAGGTCCCTCGAGAAAGGAGAAGCCGTGGCATTCTTTCCGGAGGGAACCTTCCATCCGGAAGCCGGAATCGCGAGATTCCACGGCGGCGCCTTCGCGCTTGCCGCGCGCACGGGAGTCCCGGTCGCGCCAGTCGCGATCCGCGGCACGCGGCGCATTTTCGGCAGCGCCAGCCCCTGGCCGAGCTGGGGCCGCATCGAGGTGGAGGCGCTCGAGCCGCTGCCGGCCCGCGAGGGCAGCGCCGATGCGGCGGTGGCGCTCCGCGATGCATCGCGCGCGGCGATCGCTGTCGCCACCGGGGAATCGCTGCTTTGAAGGGGCGCACCCCTTCATATTCGCGGGGGGCGTTTGCCATTTCCGAACATGAAGGGGTGCGTCCCCTTCAAAGCTACATGTTGCGCCGGTACTGCCCGCCGACGGCGTAGAGCGCGCGCGATATCCGGCCGAGCGAGGCGGACTTGACCGTCTCCATCAGCTCGGCGAAGACATTGCCGCCGGCGGCGGCCGTCGCCTGCAGCTTGCGCAGCGCCGGTTCCTGCACCGCGGCGTGCGCTTCGTTGTAGCCCGCGACGCCGCCGACCTGCGCAACTTTCTCCTCCTCGGTTGAGCGGATGAGCTCGGCGTTCCTAATCTCGTCACCGCTGTGTTCCGGCAGGAAGGTGTTGACGCCGACGATCGGCAGGCTCCCGTCGTGCTTCTTGTGCTCGTAATAGAGCGACTCTTCCTGGATCTTGCCGCGCTGGTACATGGTCTCCATCGCCCCCAGCACGCCGCCGCGCTCCGACAGGCTGTCGAACTCGGCGTACACGGCTTCCTCGACGAGCTCGGTGAGTTTCTCGATCACGAACGACCCCTGCCAGGGATTCTGGTTCTGGTTGAGCCCGAGCTCGCGCGCAATAATGAGCTGGATCGCTACCGCGCGGCGCACGCTCTCCTCCGTCGGCGTCGTGATCGCCTCGTCGTAGGCGTTGGTGTGCAGGCTGTTGCAGCTGTCGAAGAGCGCGTACATGGCCTGGAGCGTCGTGCGGATGTCGTTGAACTGGATCTCGCGCGCATGCAGCGACCGGCCCGAGGTCTGCACGTGGTACTTGAGCATCTGGCTGCGCGGCGCGGCGCCGTAGCGATCGCGCATGGCGCGCGCCCAGATGCGCCGAGCGACGCGGCCGATCACGGCGTATTCGGGGTCCATCCCGTTCGAGAAGAAGAACGACAGGTTTGGCGCGAAGTCATCCACCGTCATACCGCGCGAGAGGTAGTACTCGACGATCGTGAAGCCGTTCGCCAGCGTGAATGCGAGCTGCGAGACGGGGTTCGCTCCCGCTTCCGCGATGTGGTAGCCGGAGATCGAGACCGAGTAGAAGTTCCGCACGCCGTGGTCGGTGAAGAACTGCTGGACGTCGCCCATCATGCGGAGCGCAAACTCGGTCGAGAAGATGCAGGTGTTCTGCGCCTGGTCTTCCTTGAGGATGTCGGCCTGCACCGTGCCGCGCACCCGCGCGAGCGCGGCCGCGCGGATCCTCGCGTAGTCCTCCGCATCCACGACCTGGTCGCCGCTGACGCCGAGCAGCCCGAGCCCGGACCCGTCGTGCCCCGCCGGCAGCCCGCCGCGGTAGCGCGGCCGCTCCCGGCCCTCGAATAGCGCCGCGATCTTTGCCTCGGCCTCCGCCCAGCGGCCGTTTTCTCGCAGCCATTTCTCGACCTGTTGGTCCACCGCCGTGTTCATGAACATCGCGAGGATCATCGGCGCCGGTCCGTTGATCGTCATCGAGACCGAGGTCGACGGCGCGCAGAGGTCGAAACCCGAGTAAAGCCGCTTCATGTCGTCCAGTGAGGCAATCGAGACGCCCGAGTTGCCGATGCGGCCGTAGATGTCCGGGCGCTCGTCGGGATCCTCGCCGTAGAGCGTCGTCGAGTCGAAGGCGGTCGAGAGACGGGTCGCCTGGTGGCCCCGCGCGAGGTAGTGGAACCGGTGGTTGGTCCGCTCGGGCATGCCCTCCCCCGCGAACATGCGCGTCGGGTCCTCATCCTCGCGGCGGTACGGGTAGATGCCCGCCGTATAGGGATAGGCACCGGGCAGGTTTTCAGTCAGCAGGAACGCGAGCTGTGCGCCCCAGTCGTCGAACGTCGGCGTCGCGATTTTCGGCAGGTGCAGGTGCGAGAGCGACTCGCTGAAGTTCGGCCCGCGCACCTCGCGGTCTCGGACTCGGTAGCTGTACTCATCCGCGGCGGCCGCCGTGCGGCGGGCCGGCCAGTCTTTCAGGAGGGCGATGCCCTCCGCGCCGACTTCGTCGAGCGCCGCGTTGTACGCGCGCTGCAGCTTCTGCGTCGTCGCGTCCCCCGCGGCAAGCGCCTCGTCGCCGAAGTGCTCGAGCGGTACCGGCTGGTCCGCGTCGCCGAGCGCCGCGAGGGCGCGATAGAGCCCGTGCGCGCGACCGGCTGCCGCCGCAGCCTCCATCGCGCGCTGCTTGGCGGTGCGGCCTCCCGCCGCGATCTCGGCAAGGTAGCGCACGCGCGGGCCGGGGATGATCGCCTGGCGCCGCGGCAGTCCGACAGGCGCGATGCCCTCGGGCTCCCAGGGCCGCAGCCGCCCCCACTGCTCGTGGAGCTGCCGGCAGAGCGCAGCGAAAAGCGCGTTGACCCCAGCGTCGTTGAACTGGCTCGCGATTGTCGGGAAGACCGGCAGCTCTTCGGGTGGCGTCCTGAAGAGCTTGCGGTTCCGCGCGACCTGCTTGCGCACGTCGCGCAGCGCGTCCTCCGCGCCGCGCTTCTCGAACTTGTTGAGGACGATGAAGTCGGCGAAGTCGAGCATGTCGATCTTCTCGAGCTGGCTCGCCGCGCCGTAGTCCGCCGTCATCACGTAAACCGACAGGTCGACGAGGTCGACGATCTCGGTGTCGCTCTGCCCGATGCCGGCCGTCTCGACCACGACGAGGTCGAATCCGGCGGACTTCAGGAGTTGCACCGTGTCGGCGAGCACGGCCGAGGTCGCGAGGTGCTGGCGGCGTGTCGCGAGCGAGCGCATGAAGAGCTGCTCGTTCGCGAGGGCGTTCATCCGGATGCGGTCCCCGAGCAGCGCGCCCCCGGAGCGGCGGCGCGTCGGGTCCATGGCGACGACGGCGACGCGGCGGTCCGGGAAAAAGCGCACGATGCGGATCAGGATCTCGTCGGTCAGCGAGGACTTGCCGGCCCCGCCCGTGCCGGTGATGCCGATGACAGGCGGGCGGTTCAGCGTCTTCGCGGCGTGGCTGCGCAGCCGCGCGATCGCAGCCTCGTCGCCCTGCTCGAGCAGCGTGATCGCGCGCGCGAGGTTCACGGGGTCGTCCGCCGACACGCTCGTGCCCTCGAACGCAGGCCGCGGCACCGCGCGCACGCGGCGGAACACGTCCTCGATCATGCCGTCGAGGCCGAGCTTCAAGCCGTCGTCCGGCGTGTAGATCTTCTCGATGCCGTAGGCTTCGAGCTCCTCCACCTCGTGCGGCGCGATCGTGCCGCCGCCGCCGACCACGACCTTGACGTGGCCCGCGCCCTGCCGGCGCAGCATGTCCACCATGTACCGGAAGTACTCGTTGTGGCCGCCCTGGTAGCTGCTGACCGCGATGCCGTCGGCATCCTCCTGGATCGCGGCACGGACGATGTCGGCGACGCTGCGGTTGTGGCCGAGGTGGACGACTTCGGCCCCGTGGGCCTGCAGGATGCGGCGGATGATGTTGATGGCGGCGTCGTGGCCGTCGAAGAGCGAGGCGGCGCTCACGAACCGCAGGGGGGCGCGGTCGGTGGCCGCCGCCTTGTCGATCCGCTCGGCCGGGCTGCTCATCGGGAATCTCCAGCGCGTCGTCCGAACAGTTTAGCGTTGCATTCCGCGCCCCGCGATGCTGTCATTCCGACTGTCGGATATCGCTGATGGGGCGCCGCTTGACGGAATCCGGGACAGTCTGTTCGACGCGCGAGGCAGCCGACCGCCTCGGCGTGTCCCTGCGCACGGTGCAACTCTGGTCCGAGGCGGGGCTCCTGCGCGCCTGGAAGACGCCGGGTGGCCACCGGCGCATCCTCAATGCATCGATCGACGAGCTCCTGAAGCGGCGCACCGGCGTCGGAGCGCGGCGCGCGCCGGGCGGCAACTTCCAGGTGCTCGTGGTCGAGGACGAGCCCGATTTCCGCCAGCTGTTCGAGCTGCACCTGCGCTCCTGGCAGCTGCCGATCCACCTCTCGACGGCGCCGAGCGGCTTCGACGCGCTGCTGCAAATCGGCGCCTCGCAGCCGGACCTCCTGATCACCGACTTGCGCATGCCGGGCATCGACGGCTTCGAGATGCTGCGCTCGCTCAAGGCCTCCGGCGCGATCGGCGAGCTCGAGATCATCGTCGTGACCGCGCTGACCGAGCACACGATCGCCGAGCGCGGGGGCCTGCCCCCCGGCGTAACCGTGCTCTACAAGCCGCTGCGCTTCGCCGAGCTCCGCCAGCGTCTCGACCAGCTCCTCGAACATTGGCAGCGCGCCGCCGTCGGCTAACCTGCCGGCGAGCGCGGGCGCGCGACAGGCGCTCTTTTGCAGGGCAAAATAGCCCCCATTCCACTGCCCAGGAACAATGCCATGGCAAGCGACCCCGTCGTCATCCTGAGCGCCCGGCGCACCCCGATCGGGGCGATGCTCGGCGCCTTCGCTACGGTGCCGGGCCATGCGCTCGGCGCGACCGCCATCCGGGGCGCCCTCGAGAGCGCGGGCGCGGACCCGGCGCTGGTGAATGAAGTCGTCATGGGCTGCGTCTTGCCCGCCGGCCAGGGACAGGCGCCCGCGCGCCAGGCCGCGCTCGCCGGCGGCCTGCCCAAGTCCGTCCCTTCCACCACGGTCAACAAGATGTGCGGATCCGGCATGCGCGCCGTCATGTACGGCGCCGACCACATCGCGGCCGGCAGCGCCGACTTCGTGATGGCTGGCGGGCTCGAATCCATGACGAACGCGCCCTATCTCCTCCCGAAGGCGCGCGCCGGCTACCGGATGGGACACGGCGAAATCCTCGACCACATGTTCTACGACGGCCTTCAGAGCCCCTGGGACGGCAAGCTCATGGGCTGCTTCGCCGATGCGACTGCGGCGAAGTACGGGTTCACCCGCGCCGAGCAGGATGCGTTCGCCGCGGAGTCGGTGCGCCGCGCGCAGGCTGCCGTCGAGTCGGGCGCCTTCGAGACGGAGATCGCGCCGGTGAAGATCGCCGACCGCAAGGGGGAGCGCGTGGTGGCGCGGGATGAAACGCCCTTCACCGTGTCGATCGAAAAAATCCCGCAGCTGAAGCCGGCCTTCGGCAAGGACGGAACGGTTACGGCGGCCTCGTCCTCCTCGATCGCGGACGGCGCCGCGGCGCTCCTCCTCGCGCGGGCGAGCGCGGCGGCGAAAGCAGGGCTCAAGCCCGTGGCGCGCATCGTGGCTCATTCGAGCCACGCCCGGGAACCCGAGTGGTTCACGCTCGCGCCAGTCGGCGCGATCCAGACCGCGCTGAAGCGCGCCGGCTGGAAACCCGCCGACGTTGACCTTTACGAAGTCAACGAGGCCTTCGCCGTCGTGACGATGGCGGCGATGAAAGACATCGGCCTTCCACACGACCGCGTCAACGTTCACGGCGGCGCCTGCGCGCTCGGTCACCCGATCGGCGCGACGGGAGCCCGCATCCTGACGACGCTGGTGCATGCGCTGCAACGGCACGGCAAGAAGCGTGGGCTCGCGGCGCTCTGTATCGGCGGCGGCGAGGCGACGGCCGTCGCGATCGAGCTCAGCTGACGCCGGCACCACCGCGGAGCGCGTCCCCGACTTCCATCGAGAGCGGAATTCCGGCGACCTCGTAACCGCGCCGGAAGTCGCGCACGTGGCGCGCCATCCATTCGGCCGCACCCTTCACATCGCGCGCGCTGACCGCCGCGACGATCGCGGCCTGGGCCGCTTCGATGCGAGCGCGCGCCTGCGGCACGCGATCGATGATCACGGCGAGGCTCGGGCGAAGGAGCCGCAACATCGGCTCGTTCAGGAGACTGAAGACAGGATTCGCGCCGGCCTCCGCGAGTGCGTCGAAAAACGCGGCCACCTCGTTCACCGCCTCATCGCGCCCTCGCGACACCGTTGCGAAACGGATTGCGGCAGCTTCGAGCGATGCGAGCGCCGTCGCCGAACGCCGCTCCGCCGCTGCTGCAGCGATCCCCGGCTGAACGGCCTGCAGCGCCTCCCAAACGTCCACGACCCGGGCGCGATGCAGCGCGAGCGCCTGCGATAGCCCGCCGCCGACGGCCTCGCGCGTCGGTCGCGTGACGTACAGGCGCTTGCCGCCGCGGCGACGACCCAGGAGGCCATTCGACTCAAGCTTGCGCAGGGCTTCGCGCACGGTCGAGCGATTGACCTCGAACTGCCGGGCGAGCTCGGTCTCCGTCGGCAACGCCTCCCCTTCCTGCAGTTCACGGCGCAGGATGCGATCGCGTATGACCTCCGAAACGCGGAGATAAGCCGGGGCGTAGCCGACGGGGTTGAACATGGGTCACCCTTTCCAAAGAGGCACTTGCCTGTCGGATTGTCGGACAATATGATGCCTAAGGCAACCCCCTGTGCGCCCGGCGGAGACGTCCATGTTCCCGATCGACTTCGACTTCGAGCTTGGCACGCGCGTCGACGAGCTCCGCGTGGCCGTCCGTGAATTCGCCTCCCGCCGCATCGCGCCGCAGGCGGACGAGATCGATCGCAGCAACCGGTTCCCGCGCGAGCTCTGGCCGGAGATGGGTGCGATGGGCCTGCTCGGCATGACCGTGCCGGAGGAATTTGGCGGACTGGGATTCGGCTACCTGGAGCACGTCGTCGCCATGGAGGAGATCAGCCGCGCCTCCGGCTCGATCGGACTTTCCTATGGGGCGCATTCCAACCTCTGCGTCAACCAACTGCGCCGCTTCGGAACCGAGGCACAGAAGCGCCGCTACCTGCCCCGCCTCGTCTCGGGCGAGGACGTCGGCGCGCTCGCGATGAGCGAGCCCGGCTCAGGTTCCGACGTCGTGTCGATGCGCACGCGTGCCAACCGCGCGGACGGTGGCTTCGCGCTGAACGGCTCGAAGATGTGGATCACGAACGGCCCCGAGGCGGACACCGCGATCATCTACGCGACGATCGAGCCCGGGAGCGGCGCAAAGGGCATCACGGCATTCATCGTAGAGCGCGGAATGAAGGGCTTCCGCTCCGCACAGAAACTCGACAAGCTCGGCATGCGCGGCTCCGACACGTCCGAGCTCGTGTTCGAGGACTGTTTCGTGCCGGAAGCGAACGTGCTGGGGCGGCCCGGCAGCGGCGCGGAGATCCTGATGTCGGGCCTCGACTACGAGCGGCTGGTGCTGACGGGCGGGCCGCTCGGCCTCATGCGCGCGGCGCTCGATCTCATCGTTCCCTATCTGCACGACCGCGAGCAGTTCGGCCGCCCGATCGGCAGCTTTCAGCTGATGCAGGCGAAGCTCGCTGACCTTTACGCCACCTGCAACGCCTCGCGCGCCTACGCCTATGCGGTCGCCCGTGCCTGCGATGCCGGGCGCACGACCCGCTACGACGCGGCAGCCTGCCTGCTCGCCGCATCGGAAAATGCAACGCGTGCGGGGCTCGAGGCAATCCAGGTGCTGGGCGGCAATGGCTACATCAACGAATATCCCGCCGGCCGGATCCTGCGCGACGCGAAGCTCTACGAGATCGGCGCCGGCACCAACGAGATCCGGCGCATGCTGATCGGCCGCGAGCTCGTCAGGGCGACGGCGCCATGACGCGCATCGCCTCGCGGATCGACGCCGGCGGCGCCGAGTTTCGCGCGAATGCCGCCCACATGGCCGGGCTCGTCGAGGAGCTCAGGACGCGCCAGGCCGCGGCGGCCGCGGGCGGCGGCGAGGATGCGCGCGCGAAGCACGTCGGACGCGGCAAGCTTCTGCCGCGCGACCGCATCGAGGCCCTGCTCGACCCGGGCAGTCCTTTCCTCGAGCTCAGCCCGCTCGCCGCGGGCGGAATGTACGGCGACGATGCGCCGGCCGCGGGCGTCGTCGCGGGTATCGGCCGCGTCCACGGCGTCGAGGCCCTCGTCGTCGCCAACGACGCGACGGTCAAGGGCGGCACCTACTATCCGGTCACGGTCAAGAAACACCTGCGTGCGCAGGAGATCGCGCTCGAGAACCGGCTGCCGTGCGTCTACCTCGTGGACTCCGGCGGCGCCTTCCTGCCGTTGCAGGACGAGGTGTTCCCGGACCGTGAGCACTTCGGTCGCATCTTCTACAACCAGGCGCGGCTTTCGGCCGCCGGCGTGCCGCAGGTCGCCGTCGTGATGGGCTCCTGCACCGCAGGCGGCGCCTACGTGCCCGCGATGTGTGACGAATCCATCATCGTGCGCAACCAGGGGACGATCTTCCTCGGCGGCCCGCCGCTCGTGAAGGCCGCGACTGGCGAGGTCGTCGACGCGGAGACGCTGGGCGGCGGCGACGTGCATGCGCGCACCTCCGGCGTCGTCGACCACCTCGCCGACAATGACGCGCACGCGCTCGCGATGGCTCGCGAGATCGTCGGCAGCCTCAACCACCGGCCCGCGGCGTGGCTCGGCCGCCGCGAGGCGGCGCCGCCGGCCCAGGACGCGGCCGAGCTCTATGGCGTCGTGCCGCGCGACCTGCGCCAGCCCTACGACGTGCGCGAGGTGATCGCGCGCATTGTCGACGGCTCCGAATTTCACGAGTTCAAGGCGCTCTACGGCAAGACGCTCGTCTGCGGCTTTGCGCAGCTGTGGGGCTACCCGGTCGCGATCCTCGCGAACAACGGCATCCTGTTCTCGGAGTCGGCGTTGAAGGGCGCACATTTCGTGCAGCTCGCGAACCGGCGCCGCGTGCCCCTCCTCTTCCTCCAGAACATCACCGGCTTCATGGTCGGGCGGCGCTACGAGGCGGGCGGCATCGCGCGCGACGGTGCGAAGATGGTGACGGCGGTCGCCTGCTCGACCGTACCGAAGCTGACCGTCGTGATCGGCGGCTCCTTCGGAGCCGGCAATTACGCGATGTGCGGGCGCGCCTACGGCGGTCGCTTCCTGTGGACCTGGCCAAACGCGCGGATCTCCGTGATGGGCGGCGAGCAGGCCGCGAGCGTGCTCGCGACCGTGCGCCGCGACGGCGTCGAGGCGAAGGGCGGCTCCTGGCCCGAGGCCGAGCAGCAGGCGTTCATGGCGGGCATCCGCGACCAGTACGAGCGCCAGGGCAATCCGTACTATGCGACGGCGCGGCTCTGGGACGACGGCGTCATCGACCCGCTCGACACGCGCCGCGTCCTCGGACTCGCGCTCGAGGTCGTGGCGCGCGGGCCCGCGCCGGCTGCGGAATCCTACGGCATCTTCCGGATGTGACCATGTTGAAACTCGACCGCGACGCGAGCGGCGTCGTCTCGATCACACTCGACCGCCCGGAGGCTAAGAACGCGCTGTCGGGCGCGCTCGTCGCGAAGCTCGCCGAGACGCTGACGGCGCTCGCCGCAGACGCCACCGTGCGCGCCATACTTCTGACCGGGTCGGGGAGCGTCTTCTGCGCAGGCGCCGATATCGGCGAGATGCGCGCGGCCGGCGCGGCGACGCCGGAGCAGAACGAGGCGGACTCGCGCCGCTTTGCCGGCATGCTCGAGACGCTCGAGCGCCAGCCGCAGCCGACGATTGCGATCGTGAACGGCGCGGCCTACGGCGGCGCGGTCGGGGTCATCGCTGCCTGCGACATCGCGCTCGCCGCGCGAAGCGCCCGCCTTGCGCTCTCGGAAGTACGGCTCGGGCTCGTACCCGCCATGATCTCGCCCTACGTGATCCGCGCCATCGGCGCGCGCCAGGCACGGCGCTGGTTCCTCACAGGCGAGGCGATGGACGCCGCAACCGCCGAGCGGATCGGACTCGTTCACCAGGTCGTCGACGACGCAGCCTTGCCGGCCGCCGCGTCCGCGCTCGTCGATGCCCTGCTCGCTGGCGCCCCGTCGGCGCAGGGCGAGGTCAAGCGCCTAGTCCGCCACGCGACGGGCCGGAGCGATGCCGCCGACGCCGCGATGCTCGGCGAGACCACGCGCTGGATCGCGCGCGTCCGCGCGGGCGACGAAGCGCGCGAGGGTCTCACCGCCTTCCTGGAGCGTCGCAAGCCCGGCTGGATGCGCGGCGAATGAAGATCGCGCGACTCCTGGTCGCCAACCGCGGCGAGATTGCCTGCCGCGTGATCCGCAGCTGCCGCCGGCTCGGCGTGCACGCGATCGCCGTGTACTCGGAGGCCGATCGCGATGCGCTGCACGTGCGGCTCGCCGACGAGGCGCGGGCGATCGGGCCCGCACCCGCGCGGGAATCCTATCTGAATGCCGGCGCCATCCTCGCGGCCGCGCGAGCCACGCATGCCGATGCCATCCACCCGGGCTACGGCTTCCTGTCCGAGAACGCCGAATTTGCCGAGGCATGCAGCCGCGCCGGCATCGCATTCGTCGGCCCGCCGGCGTCTGCGATCCGCGCGATGGGCCTGAAGCACGAGGCCAAGGCGATCGTATCCGCCGCCGGCGTGCCAGTCGTGCCGGGCTACCTGGGCGCGGACCAGTCGGAGCCGACACTCGCCGAAGAAGCGCGTCGCATCGGCTTTCCGCTGCTCGTCAAGGCGGTCGCCGGCGGAGGCGGCAAGGGCATGCGCGTCGTGCGCGAAGCGGCGGCGCTTGGGGAAGCGCTCCGGGGCGCGCGCGGCGAGGCCGAGAGCGCTTTTGGCGACGGACGGCTGATGCTCGAGCGCTTCCTCGAACGGCCGCGCCACATCGAGGTCCAGGTTTTCGGCGACAGCCACGGCGGCTGCCTGCACCTCTTCGAGCGCGAATGCTCGGTGCAGCGGCGCTACCAGAAGATCATCGAGGAGTCGCCCTCGCCGTTCATCGACGCGCCGACACGGACGGCGATGACCGCGGCCGCGGTGCGAGCGGCTTCCGCCGTCGGCTACGTCAACGCCGGTACCATCGAGTTCATCGCCGATGGCGAGCGGCGGTTCTACTTCATGGAGATGAACACCCGCCTGCAGGTCGAGCATCCGGTGACGGAATCGGTGACGGGACTCGACCTCGTCGAATGGCAGCTGCGCATCGCTGCCGGCGAGCGCTTGCCGCTCGCCCAGGACGCAGTGGGCCAACGCGGCCACGCCATCGAGGCGCGCATCTACAGCGAGGACCCGCGGCGCGGATTCCTGCCGTCGGTCGGGCGCGTGCGGCGATTCGCGCATCCGCCCGAGAGCGGAGAATGGAGGATCGACACCGGCATCGCGGACGGTGACGCGATCACGGTCCACTACGACCCGATGATCGCCAAGGTCATCGCGTCCGGTCCCGACCGCCCGGCCGCGCTCGCGACGCTCCGCACGCAGCTCGACCGCACGGCGGTATTCGGCGTCGCGAACAACCTGTCGCTCTTGCGCGCCGTCGCGGCGCATCCGGCCTTCGCCGCCGGCGACGTCGACACGGGCTTCGTCGACCGCGAGCTCGCCCCACTCACTCGCGACGCGGAGCCCGAGCCCGAAGCGCTTCTCGTCGCGGCGAACCTCGCCCTCGCGGAGCGGCGATCGCCTCGCACCAACTGCGCCTCGCCCTGGAGCGCAGGCGATGGCTGGCGCGCCGGCGCGCAGCCTGCCCAGACGCTGGGATTTCGCACGCCCGTCCACCGCCGCTGGCGCGCGCGACAGGACGGGACAAGGATCGAACTCGCATCCGACTGCCAGGCGATCGCAGGCTCCGTCGCATCCGGAACCGGCGGACACTTCACCGTGGACGCGGGCCAGGGTCCGCGCGCCGTCGAGCTGATCCGCGACCGCGAACGGCTGCAGATCGTCGGCGAGCGGGCAAACGAGATCGCACTGGCGCCCGCCTGGCCCTATGAGCGCAGCGCCGAGGATGCCGACGCGCACCCGGCTTCGCCGCTGCCCGGCCGCGTCGTGGAACTGCGCGTTAAGGTCGGCGACACCGTCGCGCGCGGCGACGTACTTGCCATCGTCGAGGGCATGAAGATGCAGCACGCGATCCGTGCCGGGCGCGCGGGCCGCGTCGCGAACGTCATCGCGCGTGCAGGCGAGCTGGTCGAGGCCGAGGCGGTCCTCTTTGACATAGACCCCGCCTGAAGTTGTCTTGCGACGCAATAGCCGCTAAGGTCCTGACCCAATGAATATTTCTGTATCTGTATTCGCAGTGCAGTAAAGGGTCTCATGCAGCTTGGAAAGAAGGTCGTTGTGATCACGGGTGCGGCGCGCGGCCTTGGACGCGCGATGGCGCTCGCGTTTGCAGGGCGAGGCGCTGACATTGCGGCGCTCGATCGCGACGGGAACGCACTCGCGGAAACCGTCGGCGAATGCGAAGCGAAGGG
>Ga0207428_10001345_pt1 | contig 26175 bp, 24 predicted proteins | sample RhiMethybrSRZTD1_FD_187600 | JGI IMG/M metagenome (GOLD analysis project Ga0207428, IMG submission 187600) | Populus rhizosphere microbial communities from Tennessee, USA - Rhizosphere MetaG P. TD hybrid SRZTD1 (SPAdes) (version 3) | ecosystem: Host-associated > Plants > Roots > Rhizosphere >...
CGAGCTCCCAGAGAAGGTCTCGCCGTCTCGGGCCGAAGCCATCGCACGCGCCGCCGCGGACGAGCGCCTCGAGCGCGTCCCGCGAGACGGCCGCGCGGCGGGCCAGGTCGCCGACGTCCCGGTACGAGCCGTTCGCGACCCGCTCCGCCTCGAGCGCCTCCGCATCGTCCTTCCCCACCGACGAGACGTACGCAAGGCCGACGCGGACGGCGTGGGACAACGCTTGTGTTGAATCAACACAAGCCTCCAGCGAGCACCGCGCCTCACTGAGGTTCACGTCCGGCGGGAGCACCTCGACCCCGCGTCGCTGCGCGTCGCGGACGAGGCTCGCGGGCGGGTAGAAGCCCATCGGCTGCTCGTTCAGGAGCCCGCAGAGGAACTCGGCCGGGTAGTGGTGCCGCAGCCACGCCGATTGGTAGGCGAGCAGGCCGAACGCGGCCGCATGCGCCTTTGGGAACCCGAAGCCCGAGAAGCCGACGAGCGTGTCGAAGACGCTCTGTGCCACCTCCTCCGCGACGCCGCTCGCAACCGCTCCCTCGACGAAGCGCACACGATGCGCCTCGAGCGCCACGTGGCTCCGCTTGCGGCTCATCGCCCGCCGGAGCCCCTCCGCCTCGCCGATCGTGAACCCCGCGAGCGCGATCGCGACGTCGAGCACCTGGTCCTGGAACACCACGACGCCGAGCGTCGAGGCGAGCGGCTCGCGGAGCGACTCGTGCGGCACCGGGTAGACGAACGCCGAGTCCTCGCGGAGGCGCCGGCGGTGCTCGATGTACGGATGGACGGCCTTCCCCTGGATCGGCCCGGGGCGGACGAGCGCGACCTGGATCGTGAGGTCGTCGATCGTCTCGGGCCGCGTGCGCAGGAGGCTCTGCATCTGCGCACGGCTCTCGATCTGGAACACGCCGACGGTGTCCGCCGCCTGGATCTCGGCGAACACGTCCGGGTCGTCGAGCGGGATCCGCGAGAGGTCGATCGGCGCGCCGTGCAGCTGCGCGATCCGGTCGACGCACTCCTCGACGCAGGAGAGCATCCCGAGGCCGAGCAGGTCGATCTTGAGGAACCCGGCGTCGGCGCACGAGTCCTTGTCCCACTGGCAGAGCTGGCGACCGGCCATCGCCGCCGGCTGCACGGGGACGAGCTCGACGAGCGGGCGGGACGAGATCACCATCCCGCCCGGGTGCTGCGAGGCGTGCCGCGGCAGCCCGGCGATCTCGCCGGTGAGAAAGCGGAACGCGCGCCAGCGCTTCGAGAGGAGCTTCTGCTCCGCGTCGGGAAGCGACGCGACCTCCTCCGAGACCCGCTCGGCGTGCCAGCCGTCGGTCACCCGCGCGAGCCGCTCGAGCTCGGCATGGGGCAGCCCGAGTGCCTTCCCGACGTCCCGGATCGCGCCGCGGGAGCGGTACGTCGCAAAGCTCGCGACGAGCGCCGCGTGCTCGTGCCCGTAGCGCTCGGTGACGCGGACAATCAGCTTCTCGCGGATGTCCCGGGGGAAGTCGAGGTCGATATCGGGCACCGACGTCAGCTCGTGGTTGATGAAGCGGCCGAGCGAGAGGCCGTTCTCGACGGGATCGACGTGCGAGAGCCCGGTCAGGTAGCAGACGATCGAGCCGACCGAGCTCCCCCTCCCCCGTCCCGGCGGCAGGAACATCCGCGGCGAGTCGTGGCCGCGCACCTCGAGCGCGCACTCGCGCGCGAGCTCGAGCACCTCGTGGTGGAGGAGGAAGAACCCCGCGAGCCCGAGCTTCCCGATCAGCTGGAGCTCGCTCTCGAGGCGGCGGCGTGCCTCCGCTTGCAACAGTCTGTTGCAAGCGGAGTAGCGCTCGCCGAACGCGTGGTCGCAGATCGCGGTGAGCTGGCGGATCGCGGGGTCGTCGCGGTCGGAGAAGTCGGGGTAGCGGTAGCCGAGCTCCGCGGTCAGGTCGAAGGCGAGCCGCTCGGCGAGCTCCACCGTTCGCTCCACGGCTGCGCGGTCGATCCCGGCGAAGCGCTCGACCATCTCTGCCGGTGGGCGAAGCACGGCCTCGCGGTTGCCGCGGCGCTCGCGCTCGCAGCCGTCGAGCGAGGTGCGGCAGCGGATCGCGACGAGCGCGTCCTGGAGCAGCGCTCGCCGCTGTGTGTGCGCGTGGACGTTCCCCGTCGCGATCGTCTCGACGCCGAGACCTGCGGCGAGGTCGCGGAGCGTCGCATGCCGGTGCGCATCACCCCGCTCGAACGGACGCTGGAGCTCGACGAAGAACCGCTCCCGGCCGAACGCGGCGGCAAGCCTGGCGGTGCCACGCTGGTCGTGGAGCGCGAGCCCGTCTCGCGCGCAGCCCGAGAGGCAGACGAGGCCCTCGCTCAGCTCGGCGACGGTCTCGAGCGGGACGCAAGGCGGAAGCGGCTCGCGGTCCTCGCGCCCCGGTCTTCGCGTGCCGGCATGCGCCGCGGTGAGGATCCGGCAGAGGTTCGCGTAGCCCTTGCCGTTCTCACAGAGCAGGGTGACGTGGAAGCCTCCGGTGAGGGTCACCTCCGCACCGGTGATCGGACGGATCCCGGCGTGCTTCGCCGCATGGGCGAACTCGAGCGAGCCGTAGACGCCGTCGTGGTCGGTCAGCGCCAGCGCCGGGTAGCCGAGCTCCGCGGCGCGCACGGCGAGCTCCTCCGGATGCGAGGCGCCGTCGAGGAACGAGAACGCCGAATGGCAGTGCAATTCGACATATCGAGGAGCCATTACGCTGCCTCGTAGTGGGCGAGGCTGTCTTCACCCCGTTCGGCGAGGGAGAGGTGATCGGCGACAGCGCCGACCGGCGCGTCGAGATCCTCTCCGACCACGAGACGCTGAACGCGACCTGGTCGCGGTTCGGGCCGCACCGCGAGGGCGCCGACCTCCACGTCCACCGCAATCACACGGACTGCTTCTTTGTCCTCGAGGGCGAGTTGACGGTCCGCCTCGGCCTGGAGGACGAGCTGGTGACCGTGCCTGCGGGAACGCTCGCGCGTGTGCCTCCGCTCGTCGTCCACGGCTTTCGGAACGGGAGCGACGCGGAGGTCCGCTATCTCAACCTCCACGCGCCGGGGCAGCGCTTCGCCGACTACCTGCGCGCCATGCGCGACGGACGCTCCTTCTCCTACGACCAACACGAGCCGCCCGAGGACGGCGGCCGGCCGACGAGCGAGGCCGTCGTCGGCGCGAGCGAGCACGTCGCGGAGCGGTCGGGCCTGCACGTCGAGCTCCTTGCGGACGTCGACGAGCTCGGCATCTCCGAGAACCGCTGCGAGCCTGCGGCAGAGACGGACCCGCGACACGTCCATCGCCGCCACCTCGAATCGCTCTACGTCCTCGAGGGCGAGCTGACCGTCACGCTCGACGGGCGAGAGCTCAGCGCGGCCGCGGGTACGTGGGTGCAGATCCCGGCCGGAGTGGCGCACGCGTATGCCTGCACGGGAGACGAGGCGGCTCGATTCCTCGAGCTCCACACGTCGAACAGCGGCTACGGCGCCTCTCTCCGGGCCGTCGCAGGGTTCGACCAGGAGCTCGTCTAGCACGACGTGACCCTCGCTGCGTTCCGACTCTGCGGATGTGTCCGACTGAAGTCGGACACGAGCGGACACCTGGTCACGCCCGCTGCGTGAACCAGCACTGCCGCTCCCCGTCCCGGTACACGCAGACGTTGCGCCCCGACTCGAGCACGACCTCGAAGTAGCGGCGGTCGACCGGCTCCTCGGTCCACCAGCGATCGACGACGCGCCATTCCTCGCGCACGACCGTCACGAGCTCGCGGTTGACGACACGGGGCTCTCCCCCACCCGTCGTCTCCACGAGCGCGGGCCGCGGGGCGTTCAGGCGAGCCGCGACACCTCCGACGGCGCTCATCGGACATCACGTGGCACCACCAACGCTCGGGTCTCGGGAATCCGCGACCACGGCGCGAAGAGCGTGGGGGAACCCATGGTTCCCCCACGAAGCCCCCTCCTTCTCCGTCGTGACTCGGAGACACGCACCTGGCCTCCCGGCCGGCAAAGCCGGCCTCCGGCCGCACATCGCAACGCCGACGCCACGCGTTCATACATTCCGAGGCACCACCAACGCGCGCGTCTCCGGGATTCGCGACCACGGCGCCACCTCGACAACGGCGCCGACCGCCCCTCCACCCGCGCTCGCACGCACCTGGCGCAGGCCTTCCCGTAGTAGGGCGTCGGTCTCCTCGCCTTCGGGGGCGAGGAAGGCGAGCTGCTGTCCCGCGTGCTCCGCGAGCTCCACCGCCTCGAGCCGCAGCTCGACCACCGGCGCCGGGATCTCGGTCAGCTTCGGCCCGAGGGCGGAACGCAGCCGTCCCCGCTCCGCGGTCGCCTCCCGCAGGGTCACGGTGCGCCGCCAGGAGCCGCCTCCGACGAGGCGCGCCGCGAGCGCGAGCTTGCGGAAAGGCCGCCGCTCACGCTCCGGCCGGGCGAGCAGCCGGTCGAGCAGCGCACCGAATGCGCGTCTCAGGGTGAGCTCGTTCGCGACCGCCTCGGGGAAGGAGAGCGCCTCGGCCAGCTCTGCCGCGGGCGATCGCCCACGCACGCGCCGGCGCTCCCCGCCGCGTGCCAGGCTCCACGCCCGCTTCCCCTCCGGCCCCAGCCGCTCGGAGACCGCTCCGCCAGGCAGGGAGGCGAGCGATCCCAGAGTGCGGACGCCGAGGCCCTCCAGCTCGGCGTACCGGCCCTCGTCCAACGGCAGGAGCGAGAGAGGGAGCGGCTCGAGAAACGACTGCTCCTCCCTCCCCTCGACGATCACCGCCTGACCGGGACGCGCCACGGTCGCGGCGGCGAGGGCGACGAAGCGTCGCCCACCCGCGCCGGCCCGTGGGTCCCAGGCAGGCCCGACGGAGGCGAGCGCTTTGCGGAGCGCCGCCTCCACCCCTCCGTAGAGCCGCTCGACCCCGGTCGTCTCGAACACGACCACTCCCGGCTCGACCGGCTCCACTCCGAATCCCGCGTCCTCGAGGCGTCGCAGGACACCCTCCCACTCCCGCTCCGCGCCCGCCGGATCCGGGTCGACGAGCACGAGCTGCGGGCAGGTGGCCAGCGCCTCCCCGAGACGCATCCCCGCCGTGACGCCCACCGCCTCGGCGGCCGCGGTCACCGGGCCGACGAGCTGCTCGCGCCCCGGCTCGGGGGCGAGCGCCGCGGGGACGACCGCGAGCCTCGGCCGGGACCGGAGCGCCGCGCGGAGCTCGAATCCCGGGATGAGGAGACACGCGATCATGGGGGAACAGGTGTTCTACCGAACGTCTGTTCGTATGTCAAGGTGGTGTCCGACTCGGTCGGACCTTCGCGGACGCAGCGCGTCTCGCGGGTGTGTCGGACTCGAAGTCCGACCCGGATGGGTTTCTCACCCCCGCGCGGCGCGGAAGCACTCGACGACGTACGGGAGCGTCAGCAGGCCGTCGCGCGCGTGCTCGTCGAACAGCCGATCGACCTGGCCGAGGATCGGCGCGCGCTCCTCGTCGGGAAGGACCGCGCAGTAGCTCCGGGAGAGCACGAGCTCCCGCAGTGCCTCGCGGTCGACGTCCTGGGTGTGCTCGAACGTCGCGTGCTCGACCTCCCCGAAGAGGCTGCTCCGCTCGATCGGCTCCGCCGCACCGCGGTCGACCCCGGTGCGGCCGACCATCGCGTCGCTCAGCTCGTCGACCCACGGGACGCGCTCGTCGCGGACGTTCCAGACGAGCGCGACCCGCCCTCCCGGTCGGAGGACACGAGCGATCTCCGCGAGCGCCGGCCCGTGGTCGAACCAGTGGAACGCCTGCGCGCACGCGACGACATCGGTCGAGTCGTCGGGCAGTGGCATCGACTCCGCAGTGCCGACGACGGCGGTGACGCCGGGAACGGCCGCGCGCAACCGGTCGAGCATCTCGGGAAGCGGCTCGACCGCCACGACGTGGTGACCGAGCGCGGCGAGCGAGCGCGTGAGCTTGCCTGTGCCGGCGCCGAGGTCGACGACGTCGCACGGGGTCTCGCCGGCGAGCCAGAGCACCGCGTCCGCCGGATAGCCCGGGCGCGCCCGCTCGTATGCGTCCGCCACGCGGGCGAAGGAGGCTGCCCGTTCGGTTCGCACCCTCCGAGCCTACTCCGGTGGGTCCGGCAACTCGCGCAGGCGCGCGACCGGAGTCGGCAAGAGGAGAAATGCCGCGAGGAGTCCGCCCGCCGCGCCGATGAACAGCGTCGGCCGCAGACCGATCGTGCTCCCGAGGAGGCCGCCCAGCAGCGAGCCGACGACGCGCACGCCGTAGTTGACGAACGTGTAGGCCCCCGAGACCCGCGAGCGGAGTCGGATCGGGATCACGGCGGCGAAGATCGCACCCGCGCTGATGTCGAGCAGCATCACGCCGAAGCCCGAGCCGAGCTCGGCGAGGAACAGGCACAGGAGGACGACCGGCTGCGGCCCGCCCGCGAGCGGCACGAGGAGGAAGGGCGCGGAGAACACGAAGCACCCGACGAGCAGCGTCGGCCCGATCCCGATCCGGCGGGAGACCGGCGTGGCTGCGACCGACCCGACGAGCCCACCCACGGCGCCGGCGCCGAGCACGAGCCCGAGCGTCCCCGGCGACACCCCGAGCGTGCGCGTCGCGTAGAGGACGAACAGCGACCAGAAGACGAAGTTGAAGAAGTTGATCGTCGCGGTCGCGAGCAGCGAGGCCCTGACGAGCGGCGATCCGGCGATCCAGCGAAGCCCGACGGTGATGCCGCCCTGGTCGCCGTCCGCCTGCGGCTCGCGGGGCCGGATGCGCCCGAGCAGGGCCCCCGAGCAGAGGAAGGACAGCGCGTCCGCCACGAGTGCTCCCGGCGCCGACACCGCGCGGACGAGGAACCCCGCGACCGTCGGGCCCGCGACGAACGAGAACGCGCGGCTGCCGTTCAGGAGCGAGCTCGCCTCGACGAAGCGGTCTCGCGGCACGATCGTCTGGAACAGCGACGCGTCCGAGACGTTGAACAGCACCGAGAGGGCTCCCGCTCCGAACGCGACCGCGTACAGCTGCGGGAACGTGAGGACGTCGAAGAAGTACGCGATCGGCACGCTGGCGAGCAGCGCCGCGCGGCCGAGGTCGCAGACGATCATCGTCACGCGACGTCTGCCGCGGCGGTCGACCCACGCGCCTGCGTGGAGCGCAAAGAGAAGGTTCGGGGCGAGCGCGACCGCCGTGAGATAGCCCATGTCCGCGGCGCCGGCGTCGAGCGTCAGGACGGCCACGAGCGGGATCGCGAGGAGCGAGATCTGGTCGCCGAACAGGGAGACCGTGTGCGCGCCCCAGTAGCTGCGGAACGTCGCGTTCGCCCGGAGCAGGAACGGGACGGACAGGCGCCTCCGCACCGGAGCGGGCGCGTCGACGATCACGGCTCGTCGACCGGGAACGCGATCTGGACGAGCGCGACCGGACGTGCCCCGGGCGGCCGCAGCATGGGATCGGCGATGCGCTCGAGGTACCGCTCGGCGAGCGCCTGGAGCTCGTCGCGGATCGCTGCGAGCTCGTGCACGTCGAGGTACAGCAGGCTGTCGCCGAACGCCGCGGCCTCGACCCAGTCGCGTGGCTCCGCCCTGCGCCGCTCGATCCACTCTCCGAGCCGTTCCGCGTAGCGGCGCACGACGAAGCGGTCGAGGACGAGCGACGCCTCTGCGAGCTCCTCGCTCTCGGGGGCGCTCGGCCACGAGGTGTAGAGCGCGGTCGCGCGCCACGGCCGCTGCCGGCCCGGCCCGTCGACCGCCTCCTCGACGAGCCCGAACCGCGCGAGCTGACGCAGGTGGTAGCTCGTGCTGCCCGAGCTCTCGCCGAGCCGCCGGCCCGCCTCCGAGGCCGTGAGCGGTCCCTCACGCCTCAGGAGCGCGACGAGCCGGAGGCGCAGCGGATGCGCGAGCGCGCGCAGCGCTGCAGGGTCCGAGAGCTCGATCTTGCGCTCCATACAAAGAAATCTTTGCAAAGATCTCTTTGCATGTCAAGGTGCGCTCCTCGACGCAGGTCACGCTCCTCGGCGACCGGAGGGGTGCGCCAACCAGCCTGGCTCAGGCGAGCTCGCGTGCGCGGGCGAGAAGCGCCCTCTCCGCGGCGGACTCGCGCTCCCGTGCCGTCTCGCTCCAGCTCTCGGCGGCGGTCAGAGCTGCGCGTGTCCCGTCGAGCATCTCCTCCATGGCGGCCTCCGACGACGATCCCGCCTGCCGTCGGGCGGCGGCGCATGCCGCGGGGTCGAGCGCGTCGCGAAGCATGGGCTCGTCGATCTCGACGGGCCTACCGATCGCGGCCACGGACGCCGCAGCAAGGCGGGTCGGCGTCAGCTGCGAGGGCGGCTCACCGGCGTCGACGAGCTCGCGCACCGCGCGCCCGACGATCGTGTGCGCGCTGCGGTAGTCCACGTCCCCCTTCAGCGCGAGGACGTCGGCGACGTCGGCGGCGGTGACGAAGCTCTCGCGTGCGATCCGGGCGAAGCGCTCCGTGCGCAGCTCGATGCCGTCCAGCACGGAGGCCGTCAGGCGTGCGATCGCGACCGCCTCGTCGAGCGCCCGTGGAACGGTGCCGTTGAGCAGATGGAAGTGATCGGTGCGGGCCGACCCGGTGTGCAGGCCGACAAGCGCACCCGCCAGGTCGCCCGCGGCCTGGCCCGCCTGCGCACGGATCGCGGCGAGCGCATAGGGGTTCTTCTTCTGCGGCATCAGCGCGCTCGCCCGGCTGTGGGCGTCCGAGAGCTCGACCAGGCCGAACTCCTGACTGGCGTAGATCTCGAAGTCCTGGCCGAGCTGGCTCTGGTGCGTCGCGGCGATTGCGAGGGTCGCGAGGAGCTCGAGGTAGACGTCGGCTTGCCACGCGGCGTCCTTCGCGTGCTCGACGATTCCGTCGCAGCCGAGCAGCTCGGCGAGTCGGGCGCGATCGAGCGACCAGCGCGAGCCGGCGCTCCCGCCTGCGCCCGCCACGCTCGCTCCGAGTGCCTCGTGCGAGGCGCGCGCCCGGTCGGCGTCGCGAAGCGCGGGGTAGGCGTACGCGAGGAGCAGGTGGCCGACGGTCGTCGGCTGCGCCGGCTGGAGGTAGGTGTAGTCGGTCGCGAGCGCGTTGCGGGTCTCGTCGGCGTGCCTGGCGAGCGCCGCAACCTGCGCGACGAGCGCGTCGTGCAGCTCCCTCGCGCCCGTGCGGGCGGTCAGCCGGAGCGCGACACGAAACGCCTCGCGCCGTGGACGGCCGGCGCTCAGCCAGCCGGCGGCGGACCGCCCGACGCGCCGCTCCAGCTCGGCCTCGCGTGCGTTGAACGCGTCGCCGCGGGACGGGTCCCACGGGAACTCGTCGCCGGGGATCGCGTGGAGCTCGAGGAGGCCCCGCAGGAGCGACCTCGCATCCTCACCCGCGAGATCCCCGCCCTCGACGAGCGCGACAGCGTGTGCGAGGTCGGCGAGCGACAGCCCGCGGGCGAGGCGTGGCCCATGCGCGCTCTCCGCCGCGTAGGCCGCAGCCACGAGCTCGCCGGCGGCGGTGCCGCGCAGCCGCCCTTCCCGGCCAAGCTCCTCCGCGCCCGTCACGAGGGGGAGACTACGGCCTGAGCTCCGCGGCGACGCCCTGCATGCCGACGAGGCGAGGGACGACCTCGAGCACGCCCTCCCGGGCGCACCACGGGATGTCCGCCTCGAGCACCGGGCCGCTCTCGATCAGGTCGCGGCCCGACCGCGACGCACGGAACGCCTCCTCGGCGGTCGCGTACGACCGCGCGACGCGGAGGGCTGCCTCGGCGGCGTCGCTGCGCTCGGTCCCGAGCCCCTCGACGATGCGTCCCGCCACGTAGGCGTCGTCGAGGGCGAACGCGCCCTTCACGCCGGCGCAGAAGACCGCGACGTCCTCCCCGTGCGCCGCCGCCGCCTTCGTGACCGCATCGAGGTTGAGCAGCGACGCGATCAGCACGCGTTCGCAGCGCGCCGCCGCTGTGACGATCGCCCGCGTCCCGTTCGTCGTCGAGAGCGCGAGGCCGGGCGTCCTCGGCTCCAGGTACTCGCGGGGCGAGTTGCCGAGGTCGAACCCCTCGATCCGGACGCCGAGACGCTCGCCGCCGAGGGTCACCTCGTCGCTGCCGAGGGCGCGCGCGTCCTCCACCTCGGCCGCGCAGAGCACGCGCTCGTAGCCCGCATCGAGCGCCTGGCAGATCGTGGACGTGGCCCGGATCACGTCGATCACGACGCCCGTGGGAGCCGCGGCGGCCTCGTCGGGCGTGAACGCGACGTGAACCCGCACGCGGGTACGCTAGCCGTCCCTGTGGCAACCGCCCCGGTTCCCCGCTGCTATCGGCACCCCGACCGCGAGACGCTCGTCTCGTGCTCGGAGTGCGGGCGCCCGATCTGCGAGGAGTGCATGAACTTCGCGCCGGTCGGGATCAAGTGCCCGGAGCACGCCGCCGTGAAGGCGGGCCACCGACCCCGCGTGACCACCGCCCAGCCGCGCGCCGTTCGACAGGCGCAGCGCACGGTCGCCGGTCTCGACGCGCCCGCGACCGTCGCGCTCGTGGCGATCAACGTGCTCGTCTACCTCGTCACCGTCTACCAGGGCGCGGGCCTCAACGCCCCGGGCGGGAAGGTCTTCGAGGACGGTGCCCTGATCGGGGCGGCGATCGACCTGAACGGCGACTGGTACCGCCTCGTCACCGCGATGTTCCTCCACGCGGGGGTCCTGCACATCGCGTTCAACATGCTGGCCCTCTACTGGCTCGGCACGGTCGTGGAGCAGGCCCTAGGCACCTGGCGCTTCCTGCTCGTGTACTTCGTCTCCGGGCTCGCGGGCTCGGCGGGTGCGCTGCTGCTCACGGGGCCTTTCGCCGTGACGGTCGGCGCCTCGGGCGCGATCTTCGGGATCATGGGCTCGCTGCTCGTCCTCGAGTACGTCGCGACGGGCACCTTCGCGGGGCAGGCGATGGCGCTCATCGTCCTCAACCTCGCGCTCACGTTCACGATCCCGAACATCTCCGTGGGCGGCCACCTCGGTGGCCTCGTCGGCGGAGTGCTCGCGACGTTCGCGCTCGTCCAGTTCAGGCACGCGCGCCAGCGCTGGCTCGGCCCGGCCCTCGTCGTCGGGATCGCCGTCGTCAGCGTCGCCGTGGCGTCCGTGCGGGTCGGCGACTACGACTACGGCGGGCAGGCTCAGCCGCCGACCGCGACCGCGGTGACGCCGGTCTCGGCGAGCGCAGCCTGGGCGGCGGCGAGCCGCGCGAGCGGCACCCGGTACGGCGAGCAGGACACGTAGTCGAGCCCCAGCTCGTGGCAGAAGGCGACCGAGCGCGGCTCGCCGCCGTGCTCGCCGCAGATCCCCAGCTTGATCCCGGGCTTCGCGCCCCGCCCCCGCTCGACCGCGATCCGCATCAGCTCCCCGACGCCCTCGATGTCGAGCACCTCGAACGGGTTCTGCTCGAGGATCCCCTGCTCGAGGTAGTAGGTCAGGAACTTCCCCTCCGCGTCGTCGCGTGAGAAGCCGAGGGCCGTCTGCGTGAGGTCGTTCGTGCCGAACGAGAAGAAGTCCGCGAGCTCGGCGATCTCGTCCGCCCGCATGCAGGCGCGCGGCAGCTCGATCATCGTCCCGATCAGGTGCTCCGTCGCCTGCTCCTCCGCGGCGACCCGCTCGGTCAGGTCGCGCAGCCGGCGGAGCTCCTCGCCGAAGCCGACGAGCGGATGCATGATCTCGACGAGCGGCGTCTCCCCGGTCCGCTCGCGCACCGCCGCGGCGGCCCGGACGATCGCGCGCACCTGCATCTCGTAGATCTCCGGGTACTGGAGACCGAGCCGGCAGCCCCGGGTGCCGAGCATCGGATTCGCCTCGCGCAGCTGCTCGATCCGGCGCCGCATCGCCTCCGAGGTCGCCTCGTCGGCCGACGGGAGGAACTCGTGGAGGGGCGGGTCGAGCAGGCGGATCGTGACGGGCAGCCCCGCCATCGCCTCGAAGATCCCCTCGAAGTCCGCCTGCTGGACGGGCAGCAGCCGGTCGAGCACCGCGCGCCTCGCCTGCTCGTCGGAGGCGAGGATCATCTCCTGAACGACGGGGAGCCGGTCGGGCGCCATGAACATGTGCTCGGTGCGGCAGAGACCGATCCCCTCCGCGCCGAACTCGCGCGCCTTCGCCGCGTCCTCGGGCGTGTCGGCGTTCGCGCGAACGTGCAGTCGCCGGAGCCCGTCCGCCCAGCCGAGGATCGTCTCGAAGCGCTCGTCGATCTCCGGCGCCACGAGCGGGACGGCGCCGACGATGACGCGGCCGGTGCCGCCGTCGATCGTCAGCTGGTCGCCCTCCGCGAGCTCGTGCTCGCCGATCCGGATCGTCCGCGCCTTCAGGTCGATCGAAAGCGACTCGCACCCGGCGACGCACGGTTTCCCCATCCCTCGCGCGACCACCGCCGCGTGCGAGGTCATCCCGCCGTGGGCGGTGAGCACCCCGCGCGCCTGGATGAGCCCGTGGATGTCGTCGGGCGTGGTCTCCCAGCGCACGAGGAGGACGTCGTCCCCGTTCCGCCCGCGCTCCTCGGCGAGGTCGGCGTCGAGCACGATCGCGCCTGACGCGGCGCCGGGGGACGCGTTGAGCCCCGTCGCCACGACGTCGAGCCGCGCCTTCGGGTCGATCATCGGATGGAGGAGCTGGTCGAGCTGGCCCGGGTCGATCCTCGCGACGGCCTCCTCGCGCGAGATGAGCCCCTCGTCCGTCATCTCGACGGCGATCCGCAGGGCGGCTCGTGCGGTCCGCTTCCCGGTGCGCGTCTGGAGGAGATAGAGCTCCCCCTCCTCGACCGTGAACTCGATGTCCTGCATCTCGCGGTAGTGCTCCTCCAGGCGGTCGAGGGTCGCCACCAGCTGCCGGTACGCCTCCGGGAAGCGGTCGAGCATCACCTCGATCGGCTCGGGCGTGCGGATGCCGGCGACGACATCCTCGCCCTGCGCGTCGACGAGGAACTCGCCGAACAACTTCCGCTCCCCGGTCGACGGGTCACGCGTGAAGCAGACGCCGGTCCCGGACGACTCGCCCTTGTTGCCGAACACCATCTGGACGACATTGACCGCGGTGCCGAGGTCGTCGGGGATGTCGTACGTCCGGCGATAGACCTTCGCGCGCGGGGAGTCCCACGAGTCGAAGACCGCCCTCACGGCGCGCCGGAGCTGCTCCGAGGCGTCGCCTGGGAACGGCATCCCGACCTCGCGCTCGTAGATCTCCTGGAACGTCCCGATCAACCCGCGCAGATCGTCGGCGTCGAGCTCGACGTCGAGCTCGACACCGCGGCCCTCTTTCAGCTCCTGGAGCTCCTGCTCGAACAGATGCGCATCGATCGCGTCGACGACCTCGCCGTACATCTGGATCAGCCGTCGGTACGAGTCGTAGGCGAAGCGCGGGTTCCCGGTCACGGCGGCGAGCCCTTCCACCGCCACGTCGTTCAGGCCGAGGTTGAGGATCGTGTCCATCATCCCCGGCATCGAGATCGCCGCACCCGAGCGGACCGACACGAGGAGGGGGTCCTGGGGGTCGCCGAACCGCTTCCCTGCCCTCCCCTCGAGCCGCGCGATGTGCGCGTCGACGTGCTCCCACAGCTCGGCCGGCACGTCGCCCGTCCTCATCACCTCGCGGCACGCATCGGTGGTGACCGTGAACCCCGCGGGGACGGGCACGCCGAGCGCCGTCATCTCCGCCAGGCCGATCCCCTTGCCGCCGAGCAGCTCTCGCCCGCCGGGCGCCTGCTCGTCGAACGCGTAGACGAACTCCATCATCCGATCCTATGCGCGTCACGCGAGTTCGTCGCGCGCTAGAACGTATGCGGGGTGCCGTCGTCCATCGCCTCTCGCCTCGTCCGGGTGCTCGCGCTTGCGGGCGGCATCGCACTTGCCCTTTCGCTCGCGGGCGAGGCGGGTGACGCACCCGCCGCGGCGCCCAACGCGGTCACCATCAGGGTGGTCGCGAAGGACTTCTCGTTCACGCTTTCTCGCCGCAGCGTCCCGAAGGGCGCGCCGGTGACGTTTCTCGTGAGGAACGCCGGCGCGGTCGTCCACGACTTCGTGATCGCGGGTCGCCGGACCCGGCCGCTGAGGCCCGGCCAGACGGCGACGCTGCGGGTGCGGTTCACCAAGAAGGGGCAGAGGCGGTACGTGTGCAGCGTCCCGGGCCATGCGCGTCTCGGGATGAAAGGCGTGCTGGGGGTCGCCACCGCCCCGCCGCCGGCCACCAAACCGGCAACCCCGCCGCCCCTCGTCGTCTCGGACAGTGTGCGTCTCACGAAGATCGGCGACTTCGACCGGCCTGTGCTCGTCACCGCCCCGCCCGGCGACACGCGCGACGTCTTCGTCGTGGAGCAGCCCGGACGTATCCGGGTCGTGCACGACGGCGAGCTCGTGGCGCAACCGTTCCTCGACATCCGGGACGAGGTCTTCATCACGAACGAGCCAGGGCTCCTCTCGCTGGCGTTCGCCCCGGACTGGGCGACGAGCCGTCTCGCATACGTCTTCTACAACCAGCGCAAGGGGAACGGCGACACGCGGCTGGCGGAGCTCAGGTCGGTCGACGCGAACCCGCTCGTCGCGGACACCGGCAGCCTGCGAACCGTGCTCGAGATCGTGAAGCCCTGGGAGAACCACAACGGCGGGATGCTCCAGTTCGGGCCTGACGGCGACCTCTACCTGTCGACCGGGGACGGCGACTCGGGCGTGAAGAACAAGCCCGGAGCGTTCGCGCAGACGCTCGACGACCTGCTCGGGTCGATCATCCGCATCGACCCGCGGCACGGCTCGCCCTATGCGATCCCGGCCGGGAACCCGTTCCTCGGCGTGGCGGGCGCGCGTCCGGAGCTCTGGGCGTACGGACTGCGCAACCCGTGGCGTTTCTGGCTCGATCCCGAGACGGGAGACATGGTGATCGGCGACGTCGGCTACGGCAGCCGCGAGGAGCTCGACCTGATCCCGTCGGGCACGAGCGGGCAGAACTTCGGCTGGCCGTGCTTCGAGGGAACCGCGCCGTTCGACGGCACCGCGGCCTGCGTCGACCCGGTTGCTCCGATCCTCGATCTCCCTCACGGCCCGGGCGACTGCTCGATCATCGCCGGGGTCGTCGTCCACGATCCCCGCCTGCCCGCGCTCGCTGGACGGTTCCTGTTCGGCGACTACTGCACCGGCGTGGTCGAGGCGGACCAGATCGAAGGGGGGCAGGTGGTCGACCGTGATTCGCTCGGGGTGATCGTGCCCGAGCTCTCGAGCTTCGGCGTGGACGCCCTCGGCCGGGTGTACCTCACCTCGACCGCAGGGCCCGTCTACCGCCTCGATCCCGCCTGATCGCCGCGCAGGCGCGCACGGAGCTCCGCGACCCAGGCCGCGGCGCGGAGCCCGAGCCAGATCGGCGTGAGGACGACGTAGAAGACCACCATGGCGACGCCGAGCGCGCTCCACCAGATCACCCAGTAGCGAGCCGGGACCCAGCCCTTCTCCGACAGATCGCGGCGGATGCCCCGCGCAAGCGGCCCGTACCGGGCGTTCCGGTCGCTCACGCGCGCGCGCCCTCGTGCCGCCGCGCTCGCTCGCTGACCAGGCGGACGATCCGCATGGCGGTCTCCTCCACGGAGAGCTCCGAGACGTCGATCACCGGGCACCGCAGCCTGCGGTGGACGCGCGACGCTGCCTCGAGCTCCTCGAAGACGGCCTCCAGGTCGGCGTACCGGCGCCGCGGGGCGCCCATCGAGCGGACGCGCTCCTCCCGGATCTCCGCGAGCCGCTCGGGATCGATCGTGAGGCCGACGATCTTCGACCGGTCGATCTCGAACAGCACCGCGGGCGGCTCGACGCCCTTCACGATCGGGACGTTGGCCGCCTTGTGGCCCAGGTAGCCGAGGAAGATCGAGAGCGGCGTCTTCGACGTGCGCGAGACCCCGACGAGCACGATGTCCGCCTCGTCGAGGCCGCCGCCGACGCCGTCGTCGTAACGCACGGCGAACTCCATCGCCTCGATCCGCTTGAAGTACGTCTGGTCGAGCGGCGCCCGCGCGCCCGGCTCCATCCGCGCGGCGACCCCGGCGACGCGGGAGATCGAGTCGATCGGGTGGCCGAGCAGGTCGCAGTAGTGCACTCTCGCGCGGCGGCAAAGCTGCCGCATCGACTCGCGGTAGCCGGGCTCGACGAGCGTGTAGACCATCACCGCTGGCCGGCCCCGCGCCCTCTGCACCGCGAGCGCGAGATCCTCCACCGACTCGACGCGCGGGTGCCTCACCTCCTCGAAGGCGAGGTCGGGGAACTGCGCCTCGAGCGCGAGGACGAGCCGCGCCGCGGTCTCGCCGGTCGAGTCCGAGAGGATGTGGAGCTCGACGGGCACCTGGTCGGCCACGGCCGGGAGGCTAGATGATGGATACCGGGTAGCGTTGGCGCCCCATGGCTGCCGAGGTCACGATGGAGAAGGTCGTCTCGCTCGCCCGGCGCCGCGGGTTCGTGTTCCCCTCGTCGGAGCTCTACGGCGGGCTCGGCTCGTCCTACGACTACGGGCACTACGGCGTCCTGCTGAAGGACAACGTCAAGGCGCGCTGGCTCGAGGCGATGGTGCGCGAGCGCGACGACATCGTCGCGCTCGACTCGTCGATCATCCTCCACCCGAAGATCTGGGAGGCGTCAGGCCACGTCTCGGGCTTCACCGACCCGCTCGTCGACTGCCGGACCTGCAAGAAGCGCTTCCGCGCCGACCAGCTCGCGGAGTCGGAGTGCGGGCGGAAGCCGAGCAAGCATCCCGGTGAGACGCCCGACTGCGACCTCACCGAGCCGCGCCAGTTCAACCTGATGTTCCGCACGCGGGTCGGCGCGGTCGAGGAGACCGGGGTCGACGTCTATCTGCGTCCCGAGACCGCGCAGGGCATCTTCGTCAACTTCAAGAACGTCGCCCAGCTGGCGCGGCGCAAGCCGCCGTTCGGCATCGCGCAGGTCGGCAAGGCCTTCAGGAACGAGATCACGCCCGGGAACTTCATCTTCCGCACGCTCGAGTTCGAGATGATGGAGCTCGAGTATTTCGTCCCCCCGGCCGACTCGGCTCGGTGGCACGAGTACTGGGTCGCGGAGCGGCTCGCGTGGCACGTCCGCTACGGCGTCCGCGAGGAGAACCTCCGCGCGCGGGCTCACGAGGCGGACGAGCTGTCGCACTACTCGAGCGCCACGAGTGACATCGAGTACCGCTACCCGATGGGCTGGTCGGAGCTCGAGGGGATCGCGAACCGCGGCGACTTCGACCTCACGCAGCACACCGAGGCGTCGGGCACGAAGCTCGAGTGGGTGGACGCAGGTACCGGCGAGCGATTCGTCCCGCACGTGATCGAGCCCTCGCTCGGGCTCAACCGCTCGCTGCTGACGTTCCTGATCGACGCCTACGACGAGGAGGTCGTCGCCGAGCGCGACCGCACCGTCCTGCGCCTCCACCCGCGTCTCGCGCCGGTCACCACGGCCGTCCTGCCGCTGATCACGAAGGACGCCGCGATGGTCGAGAAGGCGCAGGCGCTCCGGGACGAGCTGCGCCGGCACCTGAGCGTCGAGTACGACGACAGCGGCCAGATCGGCCGCCGCTACCGCCGCCAGGACGAGATCGGGACGCCGTGGGCGCTGACGGTCGACGAGCAGACGCTCTCCGACGACACGGTCACCCTGCGCGACCGCGACACGCTCGCGCAGGAGCGGATCCCGATCGGCGGCGCGCTGACCGCGCTGCTCGAGCGGCTCGCGGCGCCGTGGAGCCCGCCGCCGCGCGCAGGGTAAGAAGCGCGCCGCCTTCGTCACTCATTCCGAGATGGCAACGATCTCGCATCACGTGTCGGCGACGGCGTCCCTCGGGGAGCTCATCCCTCGCGACGGGATCCTCGATCCCGACGAGCTCGAGCAGCTGGCGCGTGACATCTTCGACAGCCCGGTGATCTGGGAGCCGCTCGTCCGCGTCGACCCGTACCAGCGGCGGTACGAGCTGATCTACGAGGACGAGAGCATCGACGCGTGGGTGCTCTCGTGGATGCCCGGCCAGGGCACGGGCTTCCACGACCACTACATCTCGGGCGTCGGCATCTGCTGCGCCGCCGGGGGCATCCGCGAGGACCTCATGGTCTACGGGCAGGGCGACACGGCGCTCCATCTGCGTCCCGGTGACTCGCGCCAGGGCGGCCCCGGCTACATCCACCGCGTCCGCCACGAGGCCGGCGAGCCGGCGGTGACCATCCACGTCTATTCCCCGCGGCTCGACTGGGTCGGCCAGTACCGGCTCGACGAGGCCACCGCCGTCGTCCGTCGCGAGATCCGCCCCGGCCGGAACGAGCTGACCGACCAGCTGATCGCCGAGGGCGCCCTCCAGGGCGTCCTGGAACGCTTCTAGGCCAACGTCCGGAGGCGGAAGCCGCCGTGGTGCTCGTACGACGAGGTCACGACTGCGAGTGCGTCGCGGGTGGCGCGATCGCCGAGCCCGAGCGAGGCCGCGTCGGCGATCGGCGTGCCGAGGAGCGAGGCGAGCCCGTGGAGCCCCTCCGGGGAGAGCGCGATCCCGCCGCGGTCGCAACCGGCGCACACTGCCCCGCCCGCGGTCGGGTCGAACGCGACGAGTCCCCCCTCTGCACCGCACTCGACGCAGCTCGACAGATGCGGCAGGAACCCCGAGAGCCAGAGCAGCTTGAGCTGGAACGAGAGCACGAGCGGGTCGAGCGCCGGCCGTCCTCCCGTGCGCGGCTCGTGCTCGTCGAGCGCGTCGAGGAAGCGCGTCAACGCGAGGAACGCGCGGTCGTTCCGCTCCTCCTCCGTGAAGAGCCGCAGCATGGCCTCGAGCCCGACCAGCCCGATCCGCAGGCGGAGCGGGTCGGAGCGGACGCGGTCGTGCGAGCGGACGAGCGAGGCCCCCGTCACGGTCGCGAGCTCGCCGCGCCCGCGGTGGAGGGAGAGCTCGACGTGCGAGAACGGCTCGAGGCGCCCGCCGAAGCGGCTCTTCGTGCGCCGCACGCCCTTCGCCATCGCGCCGAGCCGGCCGCTCGCGGCCGTGTAGACGTGGAGCACTCGGTCCGCCTCGCCGAAGGGGAACGAGCGCAGCACGACCGCCTCGCTGATCGACGGCGCCGCCATGGTTCGAGTGTACGAGCCGGGTGGGACGCGACTACCGGCGCTGGCAGTGGGGGCAGAACCAGGTGCCGCGACCCGCGACGACGATCCGCTCGATCGGGGAGCCGCAGCGGTCGCACGGCTCGCCGAGACGTCCGTAGACGTGGAACTCGTGCTGCATCCCGCCGCGCTCTCCGTCCGGCGTGACGTAGTCGGTCAGAGTCGAGCCCTGGCGCTCGATCCCCTTGCGCAGCGCCGCCCGCACCCCCCGATGCAGCGTCGCCAGCTCGTGGTCGTCGAGGCTCCCCGCCGGCCGGAGCGGATGGATCCGTGCCCGCCAGAGAGCCTCGTCGGCATAGATGTTCCCCACGCCGGCGATCCGTCGCTGGTCGAGGAGGAACGCCTTCACGGGCGCCGTCCGGCCCTCCGCGAGCGACGCGAGCCTGGCCGCGGTGAACGACGGCGCGAGCGGCTCCGGGCCCAGGCGGGTGGCGAGATAGGGCCTGAGATGGTCCTCGTCGAGGAGCTCCCAGGTGCCGAACCGCCGGACGTCGCGATAGCCGATCGCGTCGCCGGTGTCGAGCGCGAGCGTTGCCCGGCGGTGGGCGTCGTCCGGCAGCTCACCCCCCGGCCCGTGCCGGAACGAGCCCGTCATCCGGAGGTGGACCACGAGCGTGCGACCGCTCGCGAGCCGCCAGAGCAGGTACTTCCCGCGCCGGTCGAGGGACACGATCGTCTCGCCGACGAGCGCGTCCGCGACGTGCCTCGGCTCCACGGGCCGCGTCAGCCTGGGATCGACGATCTCCGCCTGCGCGATGGTCGCGCCCTCGAGCACGGGCGCGAGGCGACGGCGGATCGTCTCGACCTCGGGTAGCTCGGGCACGCCGTCATCGTAGGGCGGCGCGAGCGCAGTAGATTCGGGCCGTGACGGCGACCGAGACGACCATGCGGATCGCGACACCGGAGGACGCCTCCGCGATCGAGACGCTCATGCGCGTCTCGGGCGACGTCCTCTTCCGCCGCTTCTACGACGAGCACCAGGCCGAGAGCGCCGTCCGCTATGTCTCCAACGTCGACCCGATGCTCCTGGAGGACGGCACGTACTTCGTGATCGAAGCGACCGACGAGCTCGTCGCCTGCGGCGGGTGGAGCCGGCGCGACCGCCTGTATACGGGGAGCGGCGATCACGAGGGCGATGCCCGGCTGCTCGATCCCGCGACCGAGCCTGCGCGGGTCAGGGCGATGTTCACGCGCGCCGACTGGACGCGACGCGGCCTGGGCCGGCGGATTCTCGAGGCGTGCGAGGACGCCGCCGCCGCCGAGGGCTTCATCCGGCTGTCGCTGATGGCCACGCTTCCCGGCGTGCCGCTGTACCGCGCGTACGGGTTCGAGCCCGTCGAGGACGTCCTCGTCACGCTGCCGAACGGTGTGACCCTCGAGTCGATGACGATGGAGAAGCAGATCACCGTACGCGGCTAGTCTCAGGCGGTGGACCGCTGGGCGACGTTCGACTGCTACGGGACGCTCGTCGACTGGAACGCGGGCCTCGCAGGTGCGCTGGGCGGCGAGGCGTTGCTCGCCCGCTACCACGAGGTCGAGCGCGCCGTGCAGGCGGAGTCACCGGGCCTCTCCTACCGGGAGGTGATGCGCGAGAGCGCGCGCCGCCTCGGCGTCGAGGCAGATCCGGCCGAGACGCTGCCGGGCTGGCCCGTCTTCGGCGACGTCCGGCCGGAGCTCGAGACGGCGCGCTCGCGCGGCTGGCGGCTCGCGATCCTCTCGAACTCCGACCGCGACCTGATCGAGTCCTCGATCGACTCGATCGGCGTGCCGTTCGACCTCGCGATCGTCGCGTCGGAGATCGGTTCGTACAAGCCCGCGCACACGCACTGGGGGGCGTTCGCGGAGTCGGTCGGCCGGCCGCCGACCGTCCACGTCGCGCAGAGCCACTTCCACGACGTCGTCCCGGCGACGGCGCTCGGGATCCCGACCATCTGGATCAACCGCCTGGGAGATACCGCCGAGCCCGCGCCGACGCGCGAGCTGAGCGGCCTGACCGGCCTCGCGGACACCCTCGAGGAGCTCGCGCCGTGACCGACGCGGGAACCACGAGTCGAGCGGGATTCGTCGTGCTCCGGCAGGTCGGCGAGAACGGGTGGGAGCTCGTCGGCGACGTACCCCGCCGCGCCGGCCTGCCCGCTCGCAAAGCGAGACGGCAAGCCGTCGTCGACGCCACCGGCAGCGAGCCTTCGCCGAAAGAGCGGTACGCGGTGGTTCTGCGGAGCGAGTGGCGGATCGCGCTCGACTGCTGACGGGACGCCGCTAGCCGACGACGTCGAGCAGGATCCCGCGCTCGGGCGGCGCTTCGTCGCCCACCTCGTATGCCGCGAGCACGGCTTCGACGCCGCGGTCGGCGGACGCGTCGTCGCGGGCGTGCACCTCGGCGAGGTCATCGCCCGCGAGCACGGTGTCGCCCCGCTTGGCGAAGCACAGGACTCCGACCGCGTGGTCGACGGAGTCCGTCTTCGTGCGTCGGCCGGCGCCGAGCTCGAGCGCGGCGAGCCCGACCGCGCGCGCGCCGACCCGCTGGACGACGCCGTCACGAGGCGCCGGCACGGGACGGCGGACCGGTGCCTGGTCGAGGCTCGCCGGGTCGGGATCGCCGCCCTGAGCACGGATCCAACGCTCGTACGACTCGAGCGCGGTCCCGTCCTGGACGACCGCCTCGGCCCTTCGGCGCCCTTCGTCGACGTCGATTCCGAGGTCGGAGAGCGCCAGGAGGTGCGCGCAGGCATCCAGCGCGAGCTCGGTGAAGTCCTCCGGGCCGTCGCCCCGGATCGTGTCCCGCGCCTCGTGGATCTCGAGCGCGTTTCCGACTGCGCGGCCGAGCGGCTGGTCCATGTCGGTGAGGAGGCAGGTGACCTCCCGGCCGGCGCGCACGCCGATGTCGCGCATCTCCTCCGCGAGGGCCCGGGCGTCGTCGAGCGTTCGCATGAACGCCCCGTCACCGACCTTCACGTCGAGGACGATCCCCTCCGCCCCGGCGGCGAGCTTCTTCGACATGATCGAGCTCGCGATCAGCGGGACGATGTCGACGGTCGCGGTCACGTCGCGCAGCGCGTAGAGCTTCTTGTCGGCCGGCACGAGGTCGGCCGTCTGGCCGACGATCGCCACGCCGACCTCCCGGAGCTGCGCGACGAGCTCCTCCGTCGAGAGCTCGACCCGGAAGCCCGGGATCGACTCGAGCTTGTCGAGTGTCCCGCCCGTATGCCCGAGCCCGCGGCCGCTCATCTTCCCGAGCGGGACGCCGCAGGCCGCGACGATCGGCCCGACCGCGATCGAGGTCTTGTCCCCCACGCCGCCCGTCGAGTGCTTGTCGACGACCTTGCGGCCGAGGAGCCCGTGCAGGTCCAGGGTCTCGCCGGAGCGGATCATCGCGTCGGTGAGCGCATCCGTCTCCGCGCCGCTCAACCCCTTGAAGTAGACGGCCATGCACCACGCGGCCATCTGGTAGTCGGGCACCTCGTCGCGCGCGTACGCGAGGATCAGCTCGGCGAGCTCCTGCGGGTCGTGCTCCCCACCCTCCCGCTTCTCCTCGATCAGCTCGGCCGGCCGGATCACCGTGCCTTCCTACCAGAGCAGCCCTAGCGCTCGACGATGAGGCGGCCCGGGGCGCCCTTGCCGGGGTGCTTCGCGCCGAGCCACGCGGAGACCGTCGCGCCGACGTCGCCGAACTCGCCCTCCTCGTGGATCCGGCCCGCCGCGTTCTTGCCCGCGGCGTAGGCGAGCAGGAGCGCGTGCTCGCGCGAGTGGTCGGTCGAAGGCGTCGTCGGGTCGCAGCCGTGGTCGGAGGTGAGGATCAGGAGATCGCCGTCGCGCAACGTGTCGAGAATGTCGGGGAGCCGGCGGTCGAAGTCCTGGAGGCAGCGGTGGAAGTTCTCCGGGTCGTTGCGGTGGCCCCACAGCTGGTCGGTCTCGACGAGGTTCACGAAGACGAGACCGGAATCGACGTTCTCGAGCAACTCGATCGTGCGGTTGATCCCGTCGACGTTCGACTTCGTCGGAAAGGACTCGTCGATGTCGCAGCCCGCGAAGATGTCCGAGATCTTCCCCACGCCGTAGGTCGTGTGACCGGCGTCCCGGATCGCCGTCAGGTAGTTCGGTCGTCGCGGCTCCAGCGAGAAGTCGTGCCGATTCGGGGTCCGCTCGTAGTGGCCCGGCTCGCCGACGAACGGCCTGGCGATGACGCGCCCGACCGCGTGCTTGCCCGTGAGGATCTCCCGCGCGACACGACAGCCGGCATAGAGCTCCTCGAGCGGGATCGTCTCCTCGTGCGCGGCGATCTGGAACACCGAGTCGGCCGACGTGTAGACGATCCACTTGCCGGTGCGCTGGTGCTCCTCTCCGAGCTCCTGGATGATCTCCGTGCCCGACGCAGGCTTGTTGCCGAGGACACCGCGGCCCGTCCGGTTCATGAACGGGTCGATCACCTCGTCCGGGAAGCCGTACGGGTATGTCGGGAAGGGCGTCGGGGTGACGACGCCCATCAGCTCCCAGTGTCCCGCGGTCGTGTCCTTCCCCTTCGAGCGCTCCACGAGGCGCCCCGCGACAGCCGGCGCATATGGCTGCGGCGGGCAGCCCTCGAGCTCCTCGATGTTGCCGAGACCGAGTGCCTCGAGGTTCGGCAGATCGAGGCCCCCGACCGCCTTCGCGACGTTCGCGAGCGTGTTCGAGCCCTCGTCGCCGTAGTCGGCGGCGTCGGGCAGCTCGCCGGCGCCGACGGCGTCCAGCACGATCACGCAGGCACGGGCCATGGTCGAGCTATCCTAGTCGGGCCATGGACACGGTCATCGGCCTCCTCGAGCTCACGGCCTACATCGTCGGCGTGCTCGCGCTCTCGATGGCGCTCACGTGGATCGTCATCAAGATCTCGCCCTCCGAGAGCGCGAAAGAGCAGAAGGCGCAGAAGGCCCAGACCGAGGCCAACAGCTAGCCGCGGAACAACCTGCGGTTGGTGGTGGCACCCCCCTGCGGCGGCGAAGCCGACGCCTTCAGGGCTGTGCCCCGCCGAGGGCGGGGATCAGCGGCGGGAATCAGCGCGAGCGGATTCCCGCTTCGCGAGCCGGCTATACCAGCGCGCGCTCGACATCCGCGAGCGGCGTGTACGGCAGGCCGTGCGCCTCGGCGACGGCCTCGTAGGTGAGCTTGCCGCCGAGTGTGTTGACGCCCTTCGCGAGCGCCGGATCGTCGCCGATCGCCCGTGACAGGCCCTTGTCGGCGATCGCCTCGACGTAGGGGAGCGTCACGTTCGTCAGCGCCTTCGTCGAGGTGACCGGCACCGCGCCGGGCATGTTCGCGACGCAGTAGTGGACGATCCCGTCGACCTCGAACACCGGGTCGTCGTGGGTCGTCGCATGCGAGGTCTCGAAGCAGCCGCCCTGGTCGATGGCGACGTCGACGAGCACCGCATGCGGCCGCATCAGCGGGAGCATGTCGCGCGTGACGAGCTTCGGCGCACGCGCGCCCGGGACGAGGACGGCACCGATCACGAGATCCGCGTCGGGCAGGACCTCCTCGACCTGCAGCCGGTTGGACATCGCGAGCGTGACCCGTCCGTCGAGTGCGATCTCGAGCTCGCGCATCCGGTCGACGGACGTGTCGAGCACCCAGACGTCGGCCTGCATGCCGAGCGCGATGATCGCCGCGTTGATCCCCACCACGCCGCCGCCCAGGACGATCACCTTCGCAGGCGGCACGCCCGGGACGCCGCCGAGCAGGATCCCGCGGCCGCCGTGGGCCTTCTCCAGCGCCCAGGCGCCCATCTGGGGCGCGAGCCGGCCGGCGACCTCGCTCATCGGGGCGAGGAGCGGCAGGCGGTGATCCGGGGTCTCCACGGTCTCGTACGCGACCGCCGCGATCCCCGAGTCGAGCAGCGCGCGGGTCAGCGGCTCGTCCGCGGCGATGTGGAGATACGTGAAGAGCGTCAGGTTCTCGCGGAGGTAGCCGTACTCCGACGCGATCGGCTCCTTGACCTTGAGGAGGAGCTCCGCCGACGACCACACCTCCTCGACGCCGGCCACGCGCGCGCCGACCGTCGTGTACGCCTCGTCGGCGAGCCCCGAGCCGGCGCCCGCGCCTTCCTCGACCACGACCTCGTGCCCCCTGCGGATGAGCTCGAGCGCCCCGGCCGGCGTCAGCGCGACGCGGTGCTCCTGCGACTTGATCTCTTTCGCGACGCCGATCCGCACGGCGCGCGTGACGATATCGCACCTTTCCGGCCGGGAGTCAGCCGGCCGCGAGCCGCCCCGCGGCGAAGGCTGCCGCGAAGAACCACGGGTCGTCTCGCTGCCCACGGCCCATGTGCGTCAGCGGGAGCCCCGCGCAGGCGCTCTCCCAGCCCGTCACGTCGACCTCGACGACGTCGACGCCTTCCGGGCGCTCGAGCCCCTGCGGCCAGGCGACGCGGACCTCACCGAGGCACAGCTCCAGCGCGGAGCGCGTGTGGTGGGAGAGGCCCTGATGCCGTTCGCGCTCGTCCCCGAGCGAGACACGGGCCGCGACGACGGGGCGGCCGCCGAGCGCCGACGCGACGTTCGCCGTGTCCGCGACCGCGAGCCCGCCGTGCCCGAACCGCGAGGCGGTGCCGACGATGCCGGGCCCGATCCCGCAGACGACCACCTCCGCGCCGCGGGCGGCCGCGCGGAGGAGCGCCGAGGCGACTGTGACGCACTGGAGATCTCCGTCGAGACAGGGGGAGACCGCGATCGAGGTCTCGACGAGCTTCCGCGCCTTGAGCGCCCGCACGGTGTCGGACAGCGAGACCGGGAGCGCCCCGCCGCCCACCTGGACGTACGCGACACGACGGCCGGCCAACGCGGCGCAGATCGGTGCGAGCTGGCTGTGGAGGCCGGCGCAGACGACCGGCAGGCCGGCGAGCCGCTCGGGCGCGTCGCCGCCTTCCTCCTCGACGAAGCGCGCGGCGAGCTGGCCGGGCGTGTACGGCAGCGCCATCACGTGGGCACGCTCGGCGACCGCGAGCCGGAGCCCGCGGGTGAGGTTCGCGTAGAGGACGTCGAAGCCGCCGGAGCCGAGCCCGAGCTCGGCCGCCTGCGTGTTGACGAGAACGACGTCCCCGACCTCCACCT
>Ga0207428_10001346_pt1 | contig 26169 bp, 26 predicted proteins | sample RhiMethybrSRZTD1_FD_187600 | JGI IMG/M metagenome (GOLD analysis project Ga0207428, IMG submission 187600) | Populus rhizosphere microbial communities from Tennessee, USA - Rhizosphere MetaG P. TD hybrid SRZTD1 (SPAdes) (version 3) | ecosystem: Host-associated > Plants > Roots > Rhizosphere >...
ATGTCCGACAGCGGGGGCGACTGGAGGAGTACATGGACTCCAAGCCGCCGGCACTTCCTCACCTTGACCGGTCTTGCCGTCGGAGGTGCGGCGCTCGGCCTCGGACTATCGGCCTGCGGCACCGCGCAAACCGGTAGCAGCACCGGCCAACAGGGCAAAGGCCGTGCTGGAGCAGCCGGCGAGACATTGTTTGTGGCCGGGTTTCAATGGGGCCCAGTGAGCAACCTCAACCCCATGGCGGCCTCACCCCAGTTTCCGACGAACTACAACCACCCCCAGATGATCTATGAGAGCCTGCTGCGCTTCAATCTCCTTGATGGCTCGCTCGCTCCCGGTCTAGCCAAGGAAATCCAGCAGCCCGACGATAAAACCTTCGTACTCCCGCTGCAGGACGGTACGAAGTGGTCCGACGGATCTGACCTCACTGCCGATGATGTCGCTTTCACGTTCGGGCTCGGCAAGACCGCGTCGGTCCTTTTCTCCACGGTGTGGCAATACGTCGACTCGATAACAGCGAAAGATCCTCGGACAGTCGAGTTCAAGCTGAAGTCCAAGCCGTACAACCCGCTCATCGTCAAGCAATTCATTGCTCAGACTCTGATCGTCCCGAAGGCTGTGTGGAGCAGTGTTAACCCGGACAAGATTCCAGCTGAGACCAATCTGAAGCCGGTCGGCTCCGGCCCCTTCCTGCTGGAGAAGTTCGACCAAACTCAGGTCAACCTCAAGCGCAACGACAACTACTGGGGCAAGACCGCCTTTGGTACACCACCAATGACAACCATCAATCACCCGATCTTCAAGAGCAACAACGACGGTGACCTCAAGCTGGAGAGCGGCGAAATCGATGCCAGCCAGCAGTTCACCGCCCAGATCTGGAAGATGTGGGAGGCGGGCAAGCCGGTCGGCGTCTGGATGAAGAAGAAGCCGTACTACGTGCCTGGCCAGATTCCGCTGCTCATCTTCAATCTCAACAAGCCAGGCCTGGAGAACCCGAAGGTCCGGCTGGCCATCGCCTACAGCATCGACTATCAGAACATCGCGACCACCGCCATGTCGGACTACTCCGATCCGGCCAACGCCAGCCTCATCATCCCAACCGGATACGAGTCGAAGTTCTACGACTCGGCAGCGGTGCAGTCGGAAGGATGGAAATTCGACAAGAACAAGGCCATCGAGATCTTGGAGGGCGAGCTGAAGGCCAAGAAGGGTTCGGACGGCATCTACGAACTGCCCGATGGTACGAAGCTCGGCGGCTGGAAGTTGATCACTCCAACGGGGTGGACGGACTGGAACACCACTTGTGAGATCGTGGCCAAGTCGGCCAAGGATGTTGGCATTGGCATCAGTACGGAGTTCCCGCAGTTCCCGACCATGTATGCCAAGCTCCAGAACGGCGACTTCGACCTGGCCATGTACAACTACGGCGGCGTGAGTCCGGCCAGCCCCTGGATCCGCTTCCGCGACGCGTTGGACGATCGGGGCGTACCGGCAGTCGGTAAGACTGCGTTCTGGAACTACAACCGGTTCAAGAACGCCGAAGTGGCGGCGAACGTCGACGCTGCGGCTGGTGCGAAGTCCGACGCCGAGGCCAAGACGGCGTACGCGGCTCTCGACAAGATCTATCGCGAGAACATTCCAGTCGTGCCACTCATGTACCGGCCGCTGGACTTCTATGAGTTCAATCAGAGCAACTGGGAGAACTTCCCGACCGAGGAGAACCCATTCGCTCCGCCTATGTGGCAGGGAGCGGGTATCCAGTGGCTGTTCAAGATCAAGAAGGTAGGAACCTGATCTAGCGGTTCCTAATGCAAGGGAGGTAAGGCGGCAACCATGGCGCTAGCGAAATACCTCGGGCGGAAGGTGGCCTGGACCCTCGTGGTCTTCGTCGTGGCCCTACTGCTGAACTTCCTCCTACCTCGCCTCATCCCGGGCAATCCGGTCGACACCATCGTCGGCCAGATGGCCCGGGGTGGCGGCACCGGTGGTGAGCAACTGGAGCAGATTCACCAGCACTACATGCAGGAGTTCGGCCTCGACAAGCCGTTATGGCAGCAGTTCTTCATCTATGTCGGCAACGTGCTGCAAGGCAATCTGGGCACATCCTTCGCCAACTACCCGGCCTCAGTCGGCTCGCTGATCAAGCAGGCGCTGCCGTGGAGCATCGCGATCCAGCTCCCGGCCATCCTCATTGGCTGGATCGTTGGCAACCTGCTCGGCGCAGTCGCCGCGTACAAGGGCGGTTGGTTGGATCGGGGCGCCTTCATCGGATCGCTGTTCTTCTCCAGCGTTCCGCCGTTCGCCCTGGCCATCATCTTGTTGTTCCTGGTCGGGGTGAAATTGGGCATCCTGCCGATCGGCGGCGCCTACTCCTTCGGATTGACACCGGAGTTTTCGCTGGCGTTCTTCGGTGACGCCATTACCTACTTCTGGTTACCGTTCTGGTCGCTGGTCTTGGTATTTATCGGCGGCCAGGCGGTCGGCATGCGATCCATGGCCATCTACGAGCTCGGCTCGGACTACGTCAACTACAACCGTGGCCTTGGCGTGAAGGAGGGCCACACGGTCCGCTACATCTTCCGCAACGCCATGCTGCCGCAGTTCACGGGCTTGGCGCTGTCTATCGCCGCCATCATCACTGGCGGCCTGATCACCGAGCTGGTGTTTTCCTACCCCGGTCTCGGCACATTGTTGTTCAACGCCATCGGCCAGAACGACTATCCGGTGATTTCGGCGATCACCCTGTTGATCACGATCGCCGTGCTCGTTGCCAATCTCGCCGCTGACATTCTCACCGGCGTCATCGATCCCCGAATCCGGGCAGCGGAGACAGGAGAGCGCTGATGAGCCTACGTGGACTGAGTCCTAGATTTTGGGTTGCCGTCGTCCTGGTCGCCTTCGTGCTCCTCGTCGGACTGATCGGGCCACTGATCGTCTCGACGAGCCCGGATGCCACTGTCGGCGGTCTCTATGACAAGCCACAATGCTGTGGCGCCCTCATTCTCGGCGCCGACAACGAAGGCCAGAGTGTCATTGCCAACCTGGTCTACGGCACTCGAACCTCACTGATCGTCGGACTAATCGCCGGCCTGATCGGGACCGCAATTGGCCTGGTGATCGGTCTCGTCGCTGGCTACCGCGGCGGCTGGGTAGACGACGTGCTGAGCGCCCTCGTGAACGTCGGCCTCGCGATCCCGACGCTTGTGATCGTGATCTTGGTCTCGGTGTCATTGCCGCAACGCAACCTGTACACCTTGGCTCTGGTGATCGGGTTTACCGGCTGGTTCTGGGTGGCTCGGGCGGTGCGAGCGCAGTCCAGCAGCATCCGCACCCGCGAACACATCGACGTGGCGAAGCTCTCCGGAGCCGGGTTCTGGTCGATCCTGCGCCGCGACGTGCTGCCTTACCTGCTCTCGTACGTCGTGATGGCCTGCATCCTGCAGATCTCCGGCGCGATCTTGTTCGAGTCCACGCTGAGCATGCTCGGCCTGGGCGCTTCCAACACCACCAGCCTGGGCACCATGCTCTACTGGGCCATCCAGTGGGGGTCCGTACGTACCGGCGCTTGGTGGGCATTCGTTCCGCCGACGCTCATGCTGACCTTGATCGTTTTCTCGCTGCTGCTGTTGCAGTCAAGCCTCAATGAGGTCTTCAATCCGCGGCTGCGTCGAGGACGGGCCGCACGCAAGCGGGCCAAGGACGAAGGCGAAGAGCTCGAGGAGGTGACTGTCGAGGGCGAGGACGCCGGACCGGTTGGCAGCGGCGGTCTGTTGGAGACGCCCGTTTCCGCAGGGCATGGGGAGGCGCGCTAATGGGCACCCTGGTCAATGCGGAGAACATCCGTGGCGTGTATTACACCGGAGCCAAGGACGTGGTGGCCGTCAACGATGTCTCGATCAAGATCGAGGAGGGCGAGGTTCTAGGGCTGGCTGGCGAGTCCGGCAGCGGGAAGACGACGCTCGGCTCGATCATTTCGCTCATCGCTCGGCCGCCGCTGCACGTGGAGAAGGGCACGCTGGAGATCGACGGTAAGGTCCAAGAGCTTGGTGGTGAAGCGAAGATTCCGCGCACTTGGCGCGGTGCCGTGGTTTCCATGCTGCCCCAGGGTGCGATGAACTCGATCAGTCCGACGAAGCGAGTACGCCAACTGATCTATGACGTGATGCGGTCGCACGACAGCAAGATCTCCAAGGAAGAGGCGCTGGACCGCGCGCGGGAGCGGATCACGACTTTAGGTCTACCGGCTCGGGTTCTGGACGCGTACCCCCATCAGCTGTCCGGCGGTATGAAGCAGCGCACAGTCACGATCATCAGCACTTTGTTGAATCCCCGGCTGCTGGTCGCCGATGAGCCAACGTCCGCTCTCGACGTGACATCGCAGAAGATCTTGATCGAGATGTTGCTGGAGATGCTCAAGGAACGGATCATGTCCGGGGTGATCTTCGTGACCCATGACCTTCCTGTGCTGCGCACCGCGGCCAACCGGATTGCCGTGATGTATCAAGGCAAGATCGTGGAATTGGGCCCGACCGAGATTGTGGTCGAGCGTCCTGAACATCCTTACACCCAGGCGCTGATGAGTTCGGTGCTGGCGCCTGAACCTGCCTATGCCAATACCAGAATCGAGGGAATGAGCAGCTTCGACCGCTCCCTCTTCGACGCTCCGGCGGTGATTCACCCATGACTGAAGAGATCTATCGGGCTGAAAATGTCGTCAAGACTTTCGGTCACGGGAAGCACCAGGTCCAGGCGGTCAAGGATGTTTCATTCGGCCTGGAGGAGGGACAGGTCACCTGCATCGTCGGCGAGAGCGGCTCAGGCAAGTCAACGATGGCCAGGTTGGTGCTTGGCCTGATGCCTGTCACATCGGGCAAGTTGATCTTCCAGGGCAAGGATGTCACGAACCTCAAGGGAAAGGCCCGGACCGAATACTGGCGCGACGTGCAGGCGGTATTCCAAGATCCGTTCTCCGCGTTCAACCAGTTCTTCACTGTCGGCAAGCTGCTGGATCGCTCGATGCTGATGGTCGGCAAGAAAGTCGGTCAAGAACGTCTCGAGGAGTCCCTGGGTTACGTCGGCATGGACCTGAGCGTGCTGGACCGCTATCCGCATCAGCTCTCCGGTGGTCAGCGACAGCGTGTCATGATCGCTCGGGCCCTGATGATGCAACCGGAGCTGCTGGTCGCCGACGAGGCCACGTCCATGCTCGATGCATCGCTTCGGGTCAACGTGCTCAACGTCCTCAAAGATCTTCGCGACAAACTCGATATGACCGTGTTGTTCATCACGCACGACATCGGGCAAGCCTGTTACTTGGCTGATCGAGTGCTCGTCATGGAGCACGGCGTTATGGTTGAGCAGGGCAAGACCGACGACGTGATCTTCAATCCGCAGCATGAGTACACCAAACGGCTGCTCGCCGATGTGCCGAAGCTGCATGAGGAGATTGCGTTGCAGGACCTGCACGAAGCGCTGCAGCAGGCGGGCGAGCTGGCCTGATCCTGACTCGGGGCGAAAATGCACCGCACAGACTTGCGCACGGGCTGGAACGTCCGCGCCATCGGGGGCGACCGTTCAGGATTGGCGCCGGGACGCTATCCCGCCGAGGTTCCAGGTTGCGTGCACACCGACTTGATGACAGCGGGCGTCATTCCCGATCCATATCTGGACGGGAATGAGGCTGCTCTCAGGTGGATGTACGACGTCGATTGGCGTTACGCGGTCACGCTGGATCCCAATGATCTTGATCTGCAGCCTCCTGGGCCGGGTGAGCGGATTGATTTGATCTTTGAAGGCATCGACACCGTCGGAACGGTTCGAGCCGGCAGCGGCGCGCGCCTCGCGAAGATCGAGCTCGGCCGTACCTACAACATGCACCGCTCATACCGCTTCGATGTCTCTTCGCAACTGAGCGGCGAGCCGCTGGAACTCGAAGTTGATCTTGATTCTGCAACCGCGTACGCCGAGCGTGAGCGAGCCCGACTTGGTGATCGGCCGAATGCGTTGCTGAATGCGCCGTTCAACTTCATCCGCAAGATGGCCTGCAGCTTTGGCTGGGACTGGGGGCCCGACTTACGGACCGCAGGTCTGTGGAGGCCGGTACGCCTGGAGCGCTGGAGGCTTGCCAGGCTGGCCCAGGTGATGCCGCTGGTCACGCTCGACAGCACAGGTGCCGGCCGAGTGGAGCTGCGAGTCGAGCTGCAGCGTCTCGACCCGGAAGCTTCCTTGACGCTCGCGGCCGAAATCCTCGGCCAGCGCGCAGAAACCATCCTGGATGCCGGGGCGACGAGCACGACCCTGGTCATCGATGTGCCCGACGCGCCCGTCTGGTGGCCTGTCGGTTATGGCGAGCACCCCCTTGCCGATCTGACGCTGACGTTAGCCGCCGATGATCAAGAACTCGACCGCTGGCATCGACGAATCGGTTTTCGCACGATCGAACTGGACACCTCCCCTGATGGCATCGGTACGCGATTCACTATCTCGATCAATGGCCAGCCGGTCTTCATCAAAGGAGCCAACTGGATTCCTGATGATCATTTCCTCACTCGCATCACAGTTGAGCGAATCGAGCGCCGGCTCGATCAGGCCATCGCCGCCAACATCAACATGCTGCGCGTCTGGGGCGGCGGAATCTATGAGAGCGAGGAGTTTTATCGCGCTTGTGATGAGCGCGGGCTGCTGGTGTGGCAGGACTTTCTGCTCGCCTGCGCGGCGTATCCGGAAGAGTCGCCGTTGTGGGAGGAGATCGAAGCCGAGGCCGGCGAGAATGTGGTGCGGCTGATGCATCATCCGGCGCTAGTGCTGTTCAACGGCGGCAACGAGAATCTGTGGGGCCACGAGGACTGGGGTTGGAAGGAACGGCTCGACGGCCGTACCTGGGGTGCTCGGTATGCTCGCCAGCTCTTTCCGAAGATCGTTGCCGATCTTGATCCGACCCGCCCATATTGCGACAACAGTCCGTACTCTCCGGCCGCCCCTTCGGGCGGGGACGCCGAGCGTGTCCATCCCAACGATCCGGACAATGGCACTCATCACCAGTGGGAAGTCTGGAACCGCATCGACTACACGGCCTATCGCAGCGAGATACCCCGGTTTTGCTCTGAGTTTGGATTTCAGGCTCCGCCGGCCTGGAGAACCTTGATCGACTGGGTGCATGCCGCAGATGGGAGTTCGTTGGATGCGGTAGGCGATCCCAAGAACGACGCGAATTTTTTACTGCACCAAAAAGCTGCAGATGGCAACGGCAAGCTCGACCGTGGTTTGGCTCCGCACATTGGCGTGCCGGACAGGTTCGCAGACTGGCATTGGGCGACCCAGCTCAATCAGGCACGTGCGGTGACGTACGCGATCGACCATTACCGCCGGTGGTGGCCGAGGACGGCTGGCGCGATCGTCTGGCAGCTCAACGACTGCTGGCCAGTCACTTCCTGGGCGGCGATCGACTCCGAGGAACGGCCGAAGCCGCTCTGGTACGCGTTGCGGCGGGCGTTCGCACCACGCAATGTGGTCTTCGCCAATGAGATCCTTGCCAATGAGAACAGCACCATGTCGGCAGTGCTGTGCAATGACACCGACGGGCCCTGGCACGGGACACTTCAGCTGAGCCGCGAGCGGCTGGACGGTGTCCGGCTTGCGAACCTTAGCGTCGATGTCGGCGTGGAGCCGAGGACTGTTACGCCGATCGCGTTGACCGATGAGCTCTCCAAACCCGACGATCCGACAGCGGAGGTCGTAGTTGCCCGGCTTGACGACCTGACAAGGGTGCACACTTTCGTCGAGGACATCGAACTGGCGTTGGAACCGGATCCGGTGGAGCTGGAGGTCATGGCGGCCGATGACGGCTATGCCGTCACTGTGAGAGCTCGCTCACTTGCCCGGGACGTCACGTTGCTGGTTGATCAAGCGGCCGCCGATGCCACTGTCGATGATGCGCTCGTCACATTGACCGCCGGGCAGAGCAAGACGTTCCATGTTGCGACGACCGCGCGAGACCTCGAAGAAGCATTCACTCGACCACCCGTACTCCGGACCGCCAACGACCTTCAGCACATTAGCAGCGGTGTTGGACGAGAGTGAGATCGTCGTACCAGCCGAACTGGCTGAGCTACACGAGAAGTACTGCGGCGAGGATGGTCGGGCCTGGATCGCTGGTTTGCCGGCTCTGGCTGCTGCCTATCTTGATCAATGGCAGTTGACGATGGACGGCCCACTGGCATCCGGGGCTGTTGCGCTGATCATCCCCGTGCTGCGCCGCGATGGTTCGACGGCAGTGCTCAAGCTGCAGCCCGTTGACGACGAGACCGGCGGTGAACCTGCAGCGCTACAGGCCTGGGCAGGGCAGGGAGCGGTACGACTGCTGGAGCATGATCCGAGTTCCGGTGCAATGCTTCTCGAGCGGCTCGATGCCTCGCGAGATCTCTCCACGATGACGGACGACTTTGCTGCTGCGAAGATCATCGCGGAGCTATTGGTCCAGCTGAACTCGATGCCGGCGCCGTCAGGGATGCGCCAGCTCGCAGACGTCGCAGCAGCCACGCTGACTCAGACGCCGGAGGCAATCAGGTTGGCGCAGGATCCCGACGAGGGCCGGCTCTTGATCAACTGTGCGGCTCGGTATCAGGAATTGATCACCGAACGGATGGAAAACCGTTTGCTGCATTGGGATCTGCACTACTACAACACTCTGTCCACGCTGGACGGCGCGGGCGAGTGGAAGGCGATAGATCCGAAGCCGCTCGGCGGTGACTCAGGATTCGAGCTGTTGCCGGCGTTGTGGAACCGTTGGGACGATCTCGTCGGCACTGGCGACTTGCCGGCTGCTCTCTTGCGTCGTTTTGATCTCATGACGGAGGTGATGGGACTGGATCGATCACGCGCCGCGGGCTGGACTTTGGGACGCGTACTGCAGGTGGCGGTCTGGGATCTGGTCAGATTCCGGGAGGGCCGCATCTGGCCCTCACACCGCACCATCGCTGAGGTGCTCATCGAGCGATATGCGGGCTGAGCTTGTCGAAGCCCAACCCGGCAGTCTGCGACAAGCTGAGGGCGCATTAGCTGGCTGGTCGCACGGTGTCGCCGCGCCGAGGATCCGCGGCGACTGGCCGAGATTCGCGATCGCGTCGGGTCAGCACGACGTCAGTGAAGACAAGTGGATAGGTGTGCAGCGTATGAAGAACGGTGGGGATGTCCATGGTCGCAACATCTCCAATGCCGGTACCGAGGGTCTGGGCCTGGATGTGCAGATGGGGCTCGGACGTATTGCCGGAGTTGCCCACTTTCGCGATTGGCTGGCCCACGGTGACGTGATCACCAACCTTGACCTGAATACTCCCAGGGCTGAGATGTGCCATCTCCAGATAATGCCCACCGCCGATGTCGATGACGATGTTGTTGCCGCTCTGGAAGTGACTATCCCTCGATCCGATCTGCTGGTCCGGCCTGCCATCTTGGACGAAGGTTATGGTTCCATCTGCCGGCGAGGACCGGTTTCCCGTAGATGTAGTAGCTGGTCAGCGCCTTGCTTCCCGGCTGATGTGTACTCCCGTCGCGCCTCTCGAGTATGTCGAGAGGATCACGCTGCGTCGAGGTGACGTGATGGTAGTTCACCAGTTCAGCGTGTCCGCCATGACCGACCAGCCATTCATCCGCGAGAGGGGATGCGATCGGAACCGGATTTCCAACGGGCCGGAAGATCATCACCAGCTGGGCGGCGATGAATAGTGAGCCAGACAGCATTAGCAGGTTGGATGCCATCCGCACAGTTTTCAGTGGCACCGCGGCGACGAGCAGCAAGACCACCAAGCCACCGACGAATGCAATCAGAAACACCCGGTAGATGCTCGGAGCAAAACCGAAGGCCGCTGCGTCGTACGCGCCGGTGAACAGCGTGGACGCCAGCAACCCGCACAGCACCAGCATGTTCACAAGCTGCAGCCAGTGCGGCAGGAGGTTGCCGCGTAGGGGATTGCGCAGCAGCCCTAACTGAAGTCGATCATGACGGGCTGCGAGCAGTCGACTTAGGACGAGCGGGATGGGCAGACCGATGACCAGTGCGGCGATCGGGACATAGCTCAGCCCCGGACCTGCATACCAGGTTGTTACAGTCACTGCCACGGTCAGGCACAAGATGAGATTGCGACGCGTCAACACTGGTCGGCTGTGCGGTAGATCTCCAATGAGCTTGCCAGAGTCAGCCATCGCCAGCGGCAGGGTGAGCGCCGCTACTGCGATGAGGCTAACCACCAAGTCAGCCGCGTCCAGCCCGAACACGAGCACCAGCAAAAGGGTCAGGTGTGGCTGCAGGACCGTGGCGACCAGGCATAAGACGACCACCATGCCGAGAATGATGTTTCGTGGTCGGCGGGCAACCGTCTTGGCATCAACCACGTAATCCGGCGGTGAGCCGGCGGCCAGCGCTAGGCCAGCGGCAGCGCGAAGAACAATGGCAACCCAACAACGGGAATAAGGGTGAAGATGATAGCTGCGACGATCACCGCCAGCCATGGACGAATCCGGGTGAGAAGCCTGGTTGGCGGCTGCGAATCGGTGGTGACCTGCACAGTCTCACTATTCCGCGTCAGCTACGGCGAAAGTTAGTGATTACGGAGGAGGAATACTTTGGCGCTTACGCCGCGAGTGACCGACAAGTCCCTTCGCAAGCCTGATCGGGTGGCTGGCGCGCTGGCCGCTGGCTTCGTTGTGCTGCTGCTGGCAACTGAGCTAGTACTGACTTTGCCTGATGAGACCGACAGCCCGGCGTCCGTCGCCACCTTCTACGCGGCGCATCGCGGATTCATCATCGTCCTGCAGGTGCTGGGAATTGTGGCCGCTGCGCTGCTCGGTGGTTACGCGTGGCGACTGCGTCGGGTTGATCAGGTTGTGGCGATAGCAGGCATGATCATGGCCGCCTGTGGCCTAGTGCCAAGCTTGATCACACTGGTCATCGCGATGGTGGCCGACCCGAGTGATCCGGCCTTGGCAGGCAAATGGAACCTGTTAGAACCGCGCGGGGACGACATCTTGTTCGCCGGAATTGTGCTCTTCGCCGGTGCTGTCGCGGTAAGGCTTGGCAGGAGACTGCCGGCCCTCGGCGTACTGGCGCTACTGGTGGCGGTGTCGTGCTTGGCCCGGCTGCTGCTGGAGATCGTGGGCAGGAATCGCAGTCCGCTCGACACCATCGGTCCACTGTCCTTCGTGGTTCTCATCGCAGTCATGTCCGTGCTGAGCTTTCTCGGAGTGCTGCGCGCGGCGCCAGGTGATCATGAACGATGAGCTCGCGGCCGGCGTACGGCGAATGCTGGCTGACGCCCAGCGGCGAGGGCTTGCAGTCGAGTTACGGCGACGACCGGCCGCACACAGCCTCGAGGAGGCAGCCGAACTGCTTGGCATCCGTCCTTCCGATATGGCAAAGACGATCGTCGTCCGCCGCTCGAGCGGCAGTTATCTGTTCGTCGTCATCGCTGGTGACACGCAGATCGCCTGGCCCAAGCTGAGGTCGCTGCTCGGCGTCAGCAAGATGAAGCTGCCGGATGCTGCTGAAGCTCTCGAGGCGACTGGGTACGAGCGGGGGACGATTACGCCAATCGGCAGCGAGCCGAGTTGGCCGGTGATCGTCGATCGCCGGCTGGCCGGCCATCGTGCCGCACTCGGCGCGGGCGGCCATGGCTACAGCGCATTCGTTGAAATTGATGATCTTGTCGGCGCGTTCGACGCAACGGTCGCCGACATCGTCGACTAACACCAGCGAAACGCTGGACACACATAATCAAGCCATACACTCGCGCTATGTGGCAGCCCGGTGCGCTGAGCCGAACGGTGCTCGCCCTGATCTGGTTGGTGCTCGGGCTTGCCATGATCGCTGTGCCGGTCTGGCTCGGTTGGACGCGCTGGTCGGCCATCTTGAACGGCCATCCAGCCATGCTCATTGCGGGCATCGCATGCGGCTTGCTTGGCTTCATCGCCGTGGCATGGTCAATCGGAACGCTGACCATTGGAGCCAGGCAGGATCGCGAGGGCGACCCCGACCATCCGGCGCACCGTACATCCGCGCAGGTCCAACGACGGTCCCGTCGGCGGATCATTCTGGCCGTTCCTCTGCTCGTCTTGTCTTTTCTTCTCGTCGTTGTGCTTGCCTATGCGCGGCCATTTGGGGCGACGCCGACTGCAATCGCGGCTCTTCGTTCAGAAAAAGGAGTGCGATTCTCCGACCGGTTGGGCTGGTATGAACTAATCCCGATCAGAGTGGACTCAGCCGGCGAAGACATCAGACCCACGACGGGGCTGATCTTCGTGCCCGGAGCCCGGGTCGATTCGCGGGCCTATGCGCACATCCTCCGACCTCTGGCAGAAGCCGGCTATCTGGTCGCTGTGCTGAAGGAACCGTTTGGCTTTGCCGTGGTAGACGCTGATCATGGCCAGAAAGTGCTCGACCTTCATCCTGAAATCGCGCACTGGGTCATCGGGGGTCACTCACTCGGCGGTACTGTGGCGGCCTCCCTTGCTGACAACGACGATTCTGTCGGGGGCCTCATATTCTTCGCTTCCTACCCGGCGGACCCGATCATCAGGAATGACCTCAAGGTGGTCTCGATATCGGGTACTGCGGATACCTTCGCAACGCCGGCCGACATTGACGCCTCGAGGGCGAAGCTTCCGCCTACTACGTCATTTCTGGTGATCAATGGCGCGGTGCACAGTTCGTTCGGCGATTACGGTGATCAGCCTGGTGATGGGACGGCCACCATTGACCGGTCGGCCGCTCAAGCTGAGATCACCAAGACAACGCTTGCACTCATGGCTGCCGTGGCTCCGCCGCCACCGCAAGAGAAGAAGTAGTCCTGACCGGACCGGCGCGCTGCTGATCGCTTCTCTCTAAGATCTGGATATGAGCGAGACGGGTTTGAAGCTAGCCCAGGAAAAGATGGCCGCTGCCGCGGTCCCACAGCAAGCCATCGACGTCTTCAGCTACTACTACGGCCAACTCGAAGAGGGTGTGAGCGGCTTCATTCCCGAGGACACCATCGAACCACTGATGGATCCGCCCATGCTGAGTGACGTCGCCGTGAGCGACGAGGATGCCGCCGCAGCCCTCGAAAAGACAGTGATCATCAAGCTCAACGGTGGCCTTGGCACGTCGATGGGCATGGACAAAGCCAAATCACTGCTGCCTGTGCGCCAAGACAAGACTTTCCTGGACATTATTGTTGATCAAGTACGGCACGCTCGGGCTAGCTACCAGATCCAGCTGCCGCTGCTCTTTATGAACAGCTTCCGCACTCACGAGGACACGTTGGCAGCGCTGGAATCCTATGATGATCTTGCCGTTGCCGGACTTGATCTTGGTTTCCTGCAGAACCAGGAGCCCAAGCTCAGGGCCGATGACTTGACGCCTGTGGAATGGTCGGTTGATCCGAGTCTGGAGTGGTGCCCGCCCGGCCACGGTGATCTGTATACCGCTTTCGCAACCTCCGGAGTCCTGGATCGTCTTCTCTCATTGGGCTATCGCTATGCCTCCGTATCGAACTCTGACAATCTTGGTGCCGCGCCCAATGCCAGGATCGCAGGTTGGTTCGCCGCCAGCGGAGCTCCGTACGCCGCAGAAATATGCCGCCGCACTGCCGCTGACAGGAAAGGCGGACATCTGGCTATCCGCAAGTCGGACCGGCAGCTGATCTTGCGCGACACGGCTCAGACGCCCAAAGAGGAGATGCATTTCTTTACCGATGAGTTCCGGCATCCGTTCTTCCACTGCAACAACCTGTGGTTCGATCTCCAGGTCCTGGATCGGACGTTGCGGGAGCGGAAGGGCGTACTGGGACTTCCGTTGATCAAGAACGAGAAGACCGTCGACCCCGGTGACCGCTCGTCGCCCAAGGTCATTCAGATTGAGACCGCCATGGGCGCTGCCGTCGAGGTTTTTGAGGGCGCGACCGCCATCGGCGTCGGTCGTGACCGGTTCCTGCCCGTCAAGACCACCAGTGACTTGCTGGTGCTTCGCTCCGATGCATATGATCTGGAAGCCAATGGACAGCTGACCGCGGTGGCCGATCCTGCGCCTGTCGTTGATCTTGATGACAGCTACTACAAGCTCATTGCTGACTTTGATCAACGATTCCCGGCTGGCGTACCTTCACTGAAGGAGGCACGGGCCTTTGCGATCTCCGGGGATTGGAGCTTCGAGGCTGACGTTCGGGTCGCTGGAGAAGTGACTCTCGACGATCAGGGAACTCCGCAGATTGTCGCTGCCGGCTCGACGCTCGGTAACGAAGCCGAGTCAGCGGTTCGCTGAATTGAAGCAAGACGGCAAGCGGCCTGCCCGGCCTCTGCTTGAGATGCTCAGACTTCTGCGGCCCTAACCTTTCTCGAGATGACCAAAACGTGTTCGATCGCCTGAATCGGCACACGTCTGCCATCTGGAGATGGCAAACGCGACAAATCGGGAGCCGCCATCATTGCCAGGAGCCTCGACCGCTAAAGCGACGGGTGGAAGATCACACCGGCACTGAATGACCTATCGCCAAATGATGCTCAGCGTGGCCGATGCCGCTGCTTGGGCCAAAAGGGTCGCGGTATGGCTGTCCACGTCGATGAGGACCAGGCCGCCTTCTGGGCCTGGACCCGCCCGGTCGTCTGGTAGCTCAGGCACTGTTACGACCCGTGCGCCCGCTGCGATGACTATCGCCGGCTGCTCGCCCTGGGCATCGGCGGCCACGATATCGACAACGTCACCCGGGTGCAGCAGCGCGGTGACAGCGGTGTCGCCAAGTCTCAGTGGCGCAATCACATGGCCAGGCTGCGCGCTCGTACGCGCGACGGTCGTGGTGAACAGCGTCATCATCTGGTTTTCAGCGACCGGAGCTGCCAGAGTCATGCCAATAAGCTCATTTGGGTCGGTCAGCACGTTTTCGGGCACATCAGAGGCCACCACCGGGTCGAGTACCAAGTCTGTCGCGGAGAGGACCGCGCCGCCAGGCAGCTGAGACTTCGCCTTGACCACTGTGATCATGGCTGGACCCTCCGGTGCTGCCGCGGAGATTCCTGTCAATACCGCAGCAATGGCGGCTACCACTGCAAGCTTTCTTCGATGCCACGATGCGGCGCGAGCCAGTGCCTGCAGCGGCCGCCGTCGACGAGGTGTCACCGATGGCATGAGCGAAGCGGGTATCCAAGAGGGCAGCTGATCATGCCCGAAGGCTAAGGATGCGCAACCAGATCGTGCGCCATGTCCACAGGGGCTAGCTAGCCGCCTTCTGCCCTGTGGATGGCGCGCCACCAGAGACCGGCTGCTTACCGTTTTTCGAGCTGCCTGACGCGGCTGATCCTGCGCCGGCTGGCTCCTTGTCAGTCGACTTAGCCTCCGCTCCAGACTTCTTGTCTGCGGATTCCGACTTGGCGCCGTCGCCGTCCTTCGAGCCATTCCGGCTGTCGGTGCGGTAGAAACCGGAACCCTTGAACACCACGCCGACGGCGTTGAATACCTTGCGTAAGTGGCCGCCGCAAGTCGGGCAGACGGTGAGAGGCGCGTCGCTGAACTTTTGTACGGCCTCAAGGTCCTCGCCGCACTCGGTGCAGCGGTACTGGTAAGTCGGCATCGGTGTCTTTCTCTCCTTAGAAGCAGCCTTGCCTCGAAGGTTCAACCGCAACTTAGCACTCAAGCATACCGACTGCTAACCATTGCAGTCTTGCTCAAAAGTCGTGAAGTCGGTGGCTATCCGAGTACCTGGTAAGCCCTCAGGTTCGCTAGCTGATAATCCCACTGAGGATGCCGATCCGTGGGCGCGCGGAGTACCTCAAGGATGCGCTTGATGCGTAGTAAAGGCACGATGAGGTCGTCTTCCTCGGGTGGAACCCGGCCGCCCGCGATGCGATAGCTGTCGATGTATTCCTTTGCAGCCTTCCCATCCAGAGCGCCGTCGGCCGTACTGCAAAACGGTCCGATGCTGGAAGCGAGGTCCCACACCTGCCAGTCCAACTCTGCCTCTTCCCAGTCCAGCAGCGCAGTAACGTGTCCGCGTAGCCTCCAGAAAGTCGCTTGGCGTGAAACGGTGCCGTCAGGCCGTACGCCTGGCAACGGCCGATAGCCGATCCGCGGCCGGATCTGCAGTATCAGCGGAACCACTCACAATGTCAGTTTCTCGTAGTGCGGTGTGTCTGCCGGCTGAGCCACACAGGCACTGACATTAGAGTTTGACGGTGCGCCGGATCCCTCGCTGGCCGATCTTCACCGCGATCGTGTTAGTGGTTGCGCTGGCCGCCCTGAGCAGCGTGGGGATAGCGACCGTACGGAAGTCTTTCCCGGAGACGTCCGGCCGATTGATGGTGCCTGGGCTCAAGAGCCGCGTTGACGTGCTGCGCGACTCGTACGGGGTGCCGCAGATCTACGCCGACAATCCCGAAGATCTCTTTCTGGCTCAGGGGTATATCCAAGCCCAAGATCGTTTCTTTGAGATGGATTTCCGCCGCCATCTTGCTGCCGGGCGGCTCTCGGAGCTGTTCGGCAAGTCGCAGTTCGAGCGAGACGCCTATATCAGAACGCTCGGTTGGCGTCGGGTAGCGGAGCAGGAGTTGGCGTTATTGGCACCGTCGACTCGCCGCTATCTCGACGCCTATGCAGCTGGTGTGAACGGTTATATCGGTGACCGGGCCGGTGGCGATCTCTCCCTTGAGTACTCGGTGCTGAGATTGCAGGGCCTTGACTACAGGCCGCAGCCGTGGGTCGCTGCTGATTCTGTCTCCTGGCTCAAGGTCATGGCTTGGAATCTGGGGTCAGACCTGGATGAGGAGGCGGAGCGGGCGATCATCACCGGCAAGCTTGGGGCAGGACGTGCGGCGAGCCTCTTTCCTCGATATCCGCTGGATGGAGACTTCGCGCCCATCCTGCGGCGCGGAAACGTTGTGGGAAAGGCGTTCGATCCATCCGCGAGCCAGGGATCGGCCCGACCGTTTCCGGATGAACTGAGTGATCATCAACTACGTCAAGCTTCAGATGCCCTGGAGAATCTGGTCAAGACCAACAGGTCTATTCCACCATTGCTCGGGAGTGGTTCCAGCGGCGATGGCACGGGTTCCAACTCGTGGGCCGTGGCCGGGTCGGGTACCGCGAGTGGCAAGGCGATCTTGTCCAACGACCCACATCTACCGACCTCCATTCCATCGGTGTTCGCCCAGGTCGGCCTGCACTGCCGCACGCTGTCCCAAGCCTGTCCGTTCGACGTCACCGGATTCAGCATGGCGGCCGTGCCCGGTGTAGTGATCGGCAAGAACACTAAGATCGCTTGGGGCCTGACGACCAGCAAGGTGGACGCTCAGGACCTGTATCTGGAGGACGTACAGGGTGACACCGTTAGGGAAGGGGAGAAGTACGTCCCGCTTCAGGTGATCAGTGAGGACATCCAGGTTCGGGGCGAAGACAAGCCGCGCACCATCCGGATTCGCTCCTCTAGGCGAGGACCACTGCTCTCCGATGTTGATCAGCGGTTGCAGCAGGTCTCTGCCAGCCGACCCAGTCCGAGTACGGCCCCCTACGCCGTCGCCTTGAGCTGGACGGCACTCCAGCCCGGCCACACGATGGATGCCCTACTTGCTTTCGACCAAGCCCAGAACTTCGCGGAGTTTCGAGCAGCTGCCGCGCTCGTGAGCGCGCCCTCACAGAATCTTCTCTACGCCGACACTGCTGGCAATATCGGTTATCAGCTGGCCGGCACAGTGCCCCTTCGCCGGAAGGGCAATGGAACAAAACCCGCCCCGGGGTGGGATCCGAACTACGGCTGGCGCGGCACTATTCCCTTCGCCAAGCTGCCCTACGTTGACAATCCGCCGAGCGGGTTCATTGTTGCCGCGAATCAGCAAGTGATCGGGGCGCAGTATCCGTATCCGTTGGGCTCGACCTTCTCCTATGGGTGGCGCAGTCAGGAGATCATCGACAGGCTGCGTGATGCTCCGCCCATGACCATGGACAGTGCCGAACAGCTCTTCTACGACGACACCATCCGATTTGCGGCCGACCTCGTTCCAATCCTGCTCAAGATCAAGGTCCCCGATCCCTGGGTCGTCGAGGGTCAGCGGACACTCGTTGGCTGGGACTATTCGGCGAGCAAGGACTCGGCGGCGGCAGCCTACTTCAGTGTTGTCTGCCACAACATCCTCAAGCTCACCTTCCGCGATGAGCTGCCCCAAGAGCTGTGGCCGGCGGGAGGGGATCGCTGGTACGCCGTACTGACGATGTTGATGAAGCAGCCCATGAATCCGTGGTGGGACGATATCGCAACCAAGGACAAGATCGAAACTCGGAACGACATCCTACTTGCCGCAATGATCAACGCCCGCAAAGAGATCACCTCGCTGATGGCACGAGACACCGATCAATGGCAGTGGGGCAAGCTGCACCGGGTTCGGCTGCAGAATCAATCCCTGGGGGTTAGCGGCATCAAGCCCGTCGAAGATCTTTTCAATCGCGGCGACTATCAAATCAGTGGTGGTCCAACCGCGGTCAACGCCATGGCCTACGACGATCGCATGGGGTATGCGGTGACTGCCGGCCCGGCGATGCGGATGCTTATTGATCTTGGTGATCTCGATGCATCGCGTTGGGTGAATCAGAGCGGGGTCTCCGGCCATGCGTTCAACAGTCACTATGACGACCAGACTGTGCTGTGGGCGAATCAGCAGCTTTGGCCATTCGTTTCATCGCCTGGCGCAGTGGAGGCTCGCACGGAAAGTCGTCAGGAACTGGTACCAGGCAGCTGAAACCTTTCCCGTTACGCGGCTGTCAGAACTGTGCCGAGGAGCCGCCTGGCATACACGTGATCCAAACTGGTGCCGTGATCCGTCGCCGAGTGGTCGCCTATGGACGTGTGCAGGGTGTCTTCTTCCGGGACAGCTGCCGACGCGAGGCCGGGGCGCGCCAGGTGTCCGGGTGGGTGACGAACCGTGAGGACGGCGCCGTTGAGGCCGTGTTTGAAGGGGAGCCGGCAGCTGTCCAGGCACTCGTTGATTGGACTAGTCAGGGGCCGCCGCGGGCGCGGGTGATCAAGTTGGATGTCATCGAAGAGGAACCGCGCGGCGAGTTCGGGTTCTCAGTCCGCTGATTATCAGCAAGAGGTCACAAATTGCAGAGCACAGAAGGCTCGCAGGTGATCATGCGTTTCGGCGTAACAATCACGTCGACCCGATGATCCCAGGCCTGGACCGGGATTGCTTCCAGAACTTCGTCATCGTTGAGCAAGACCCAGACTGGCGCACTTTGCGAGGCGTGGCGGAGAGCTCGGTCGTACCAGCCGCTACCTCGTCCCAAACGGTCGCCATGCAGGTTGGCCGCCAGCCCCGGGCAGATAATCAATTCCGCTTCCGGAAGCTGCTCGCTTGGCACCACATCTCCAGTAGGCTCCAAGATCGAGTACGCGCCGACACGAAGTGAATCCGGACCTTCGTACGCGGCCCACGCCGGTTTGTCCAAGCGACCGCCAATGGGATGTGACAGTACTGGCAGCAATACCCGGACCTCATGTGCCGCCAGCCATGCAACGAGCTGAAGCGTCCCGGGCTCGGAGCCGTTTGAAAGGTAGGCTGCGACGGTGTCCGGGATGCGTGCTTCCAGCGCGGATTCGATTAAGGACATGCGCGAGCTGTCATCCTGCTCACGCTGCTTCTTGGTACGCGAATCCCGCCGGAACACGATTGCTTTCCGAAGCGTCCGCTTGGCCCCATCGATGGCCGCAGCATCGATTGCCGCCATCGCCGCAAGGTCGGCGGCCTCTGGCTGGGTTTGCACGGACCTAGCGTAGTCGTGCTGGCAGCATAAACGGCCTGCACTCAGCCAGCGTGTCGGCGCTCATGATCATCTTTTTGCAGGCCCGAATGGGTGACTCCACGCCCGCGATGTTCGCGCCGCCGATCTTCCAAAATGGGCGCGAGCGTAGCGAGCACCGGCCCCAGCGGCGAGCTGTGTGCAGGAGGAGCGACGAAACGCGTCGAGAACAGAGCTGATTTTGTTAAGCGATCGTTTCGTTGGGTCCGACGAAGATGGCGGCTTCCGGCGAACATCGCAGCGAGCGGAGCGAGCGATTAGGCACAGCGAGCTTGGCAAGCGAGGCAATCCAACCAGCATTACTGTGTGGAGCATGCCGTTGTTCGCTCGCAAGACAATCCAGGAGCCGGAGGCTGTTGTGTCGCAATTCGAGCCACTGCCACAACCGCCTGAACCGGATCGTGGCCAGTTACGGTCCATGCCGGCGCACCGGCAGTATCTGCTCAGCTGCGTGACTCCGCTACGGTCCTTCCGTCAGCACATTCTTGATGCGGTAGGCCTCAATATCTGCGAGGACGTCGTCGCCAGCATCAATCTGCCGCGATTCGACAATTCGGCAATGGACGGCTACGCCGTACGCGCCGAAGATGTGGTCGAGGCGACCCAGGATGCGCCGCTAAGCCTGCCCGTGGTTGGTGAAATCGCGGCGGGCAAAGCCGCGCTGCATCGGCTGTCACCTGGCACAGCGATGAAGATCATGACGGGGGCACCGGTACCGCTCGATGCGGACACGATCGTCCCGTACGAGAACACGGATCGTGGCGAGAGCGATGTCAAGGTTTTTGCATCCAGCGTCGTCGGGCAGCACATTCGTCGTATTGGCGAGGACATCAAAGCAGGTACTCAGTTATTCAAAGAGGGTGATCATCTAGGCCCGCGGGACATCGGAGTCTTAGCCGGTGTGGGGCTGGACAAGGTGCTGGTCCGGCCGCGGCCGCGAGTGGTGGTGATCTCCACTGGATCCGAGCTAGTCGATCCTGGACTCGAGCTCAGCAACAAGCAACAGATCTTCGACTCGAACTCCTACATGTTGGCAGCTGCCGCTAAGGCGGCAGGCGCTCAGGTCTATCGAGTCGGCCAGGTCATTGATGATCGCACCGCACTCAAGCGACTGATCGCTGATCAACTACTGCGCGCGGACTTGATCTTGACGACGGGTGGTGTCAGTCAGGGCGACTTCGACATAGTGAAAGCGGTGATGCCCGAGTTGGGGGGCTGCGACTTCACGCAGGTCGCGATGCAGCCGGGAAAGCCGCAAGGCTTCGGATTGATCGGTCATGATCGAGTCCCGATGATCATGCTGCCGGGCAACCCGGTGAGCGCCTTCGTATCCTTCGAAGCGTTCGTGCGGCCCGTCATTCGCAAGCTGATGGGCGCGCGACCATATGTGCGGACGCTAGTGAAGTGCGAGACGGCCCATGACATCAAGTCCATTCCGGGCCGGATGCAGTTAGCGCGGGGCATCATCAGGGCCGGACACACGGGTAACTGGCAAGTTGAGCTGGCCGGTGGGCACGGCTCCCATCTGTTAGCTGATCTTGCCCGCTCGAACGCCTTGGTGATCTTGGCCGAAGACACCGAGTTCGTTACCGCCGGTCAAGAGGTCGACGTTTGGCTCCTCGACGAGTCTTCTAACTGACTGAGGGGCCAGCGATGGGGGAGAGTCGTTTTCCGCATCTCAGCGCTACTGGTGACGCGCGCATGGTCGACGTTTCCGACAAAGCCGTGACTGCGCGTACGGCAACAGCTGCGGGCCGCGTGCTGCTCAGTACCGAGTGTGTGGCGGCGCTGCGGGACGGGACTGTGCCGAAGGGCGATGCACTGGCCGTGGCACGGATCGCAGGGATTCAAGGCGCAAAGAAGACTTCGGATCTCATCCCGTTGTGTCACCCGCTGTTCATCAGTGGTATCGATGTCAACACCGAAGTAACCGACGAAGGCGTCGAAATCACGGCAACGGTCAAGACCGCCGAACGCACCGGGGTGGAGATGGAGGCGCTTACCGCGGTTGTTATCGCCGGACTCGCGGTGATCGACATGATCAAAGCCATCGATCGTGCCGCGGTGATCAGTGAGGTACGCGTGCTTTCGAAGTCTGGCGGTCGCCGACGTGACTGGTCTCGTGAGGACGATTCATGACCGACAGCGCGCTCGTGATCACAGTTTCGAACCGAGCCGCTGCTGGCGTGTACGAAGATAAATCCGGGCCGATCATCGCGGCTGCCCTTGATGATCTTGGACTCAAGGTATCAGGTCCGATGATCGTGCCCGACGGAGATGCCGTAGGCGCGACGCTGAGAGATGCCGTGGCGGCCGGCCATACCGTGGTGATCACTACCGGGGGGACTGGGTTGAATCCCAATGATCACACCCCAGAGCAGACCCGCGCCGTGGTCGATCATGAAGTTCCTCAACTGGCAGCGGCGATCGCGCGATATGGCGCTGATCATGGTGTGCCGACGGCGGTGCTGAGCCGTGGCATCGTTGGTGTCGCGGACCGTACCTTGATCATCAACCTGCCGGGATCGAGCGGTGGTGCCCGCGACGGCATGGCCGTACTCGGGCCGGTGCTCGCGCATGCGATCAGTCAGTTGCGGGGTGGCGATCACTGAGATGGCCAGGCTGGAGCGGCCGCCTCACGGACTCCACGGCCTAGGTGGGTTCGGTCGTCACCATTGGCCGGTCACGTTGCGGCATGGGCCGGTAATCCTGGCCCCGCTGCGACATCGGGATCGCGCTGCTTGGGAGCGGGTGCGCCGTGAGAACGCGAGTTGGCTTCGGCCCTGGGAGGCAACCCTTCCACCTGGCTCACAAATCGGCGCCTCGACGTACGCAGGATTGGTCCGTTCGGTGACCCGTCAGGCTCGAGAGGGACGGATGCTGCCGTGGCTGGTGTTCTATGACGAAGGTTCCAACAGCGACAAGCTGCGATTGGCCGGCCAGTTGACGGTAAGTGGGATCGTTGGCGGTTCAGCGTCTTGGGGCCAGATTGGCTACTGGGTCGATCAGCGGCTGGCGGGACGTGGCATCATTCCAACGGCCGTGGCGCTAGCCGTCGACTACTGCTTCCAGGTCATGTCGTTGCATCGCATCGAGATCGCCATCAGGCCGGAGAACACCAAGAGCCTTCGCGTGGTGGCCAAGCTTGGCTTCCGGCCGGAAGGGCTGCGGCCGCGCTATCTGCATATCGATGGGGACTGGCGGGACCACTTGGTCTTCGCGCTGAACGCGGAGGAGGTACCGGAGGGCTTGATGCAGCGCTGGGAGAACTTGCGCCAGCGTTGAAGCTCGCCTACAGATGGTGCCCGCAACATCCGTCACATCCGTTTCTTGCGACACACCGATCAAGATCAGCTGAGGAGTGCTGCTGGCCCCGTACCGTCTGGGTGTGGGGACGACTGGTGTGATCTTTGCTGCCATCGCAATTGCGTGGCTTGCTTATCTCGTCCCGCATTTCGTACGCCGGCGCGATGACGAGGCAGAGCTGGACGACTCTGATCCAGCGGACCGTTTCTCGGATTCGATGCGTATCGTCCGGCACGGCACCGCCCCGCTTCTTGATCATGATCTTGAGGAGATAGCACCCTTCGAGGTCTCGACACCGCAGACCAGGCGCGCGGCGATCAACGACTTGCGCCGCCTGGAACGGCTGGCTGCCTCCAGGCGGAGCCGCGTGCTGCTGTCATTGCTGGCGGTGCTAAGCGGAATGATCGGCTTCTGTACGGTGCATCTGGTCCCATGGTGGAGTGTCGCCGTTCCAGCCGGACTGCTATTGATCTTCGTTGTCGTCGCTCGGATTAGCGTCTGGCTGATGCGGAGGAATCTCGACGGTCGCTATCGCGAAATCCGTCATGGCAGTACAGAGTCCACGATCTTCCTTAGCCGCAATGACTTTCCCAAGAACGGTATCGAGGTGCGTTCTATGTCTGGCAAGGCTGAGTCCGCTGCGCCGGGAGCCCTTTGGGATCCCATTCCGATCACGATGCCGACATATGTCTCCAAGCCCCTGGCGCCTCGAACCGTACGCACCATCGACTTATCAGGTCCAGGCGTAGCCTCATCCGCGCGGCCCGATGGGCCGGTTACCGCAGACGCTCCAGCTGTCGCTTTAGACTCTGCGAACGCAGCGGCAGCCGAGGAATCGCGGAAGTCTGCCTCTGCCTGACGGTGGTAAAGTCTCGATGCTGATCGGCCCACCGGTCCGCGGGGCTATGGCGCAGTTGGTAGCGCGTCTCGTTCGCAACGAGAAGGTCAGGGGTTCGAGTCCCCTTAGCTCCACTCATCTCGAAAGCAGGTCTGACTAGGTCAGACGACAGATCCGCTGCTGGCTCAGGCTCCTGTGATTCTGCGGCCGGGTCTCCCTGTGCACCCCGTATGCACCCCGCCGACTGGTTGAGCCTGGCCAGTCCGGCGCGGTCGGATGCAGTGCCAAGGTGATGCAGGTACAGATTGGTGGTGGCGATCGACGCGTGGCCCATCCACGCCTGACCGTGGCTGGGTCGACGCCGCGGGCCAGCCACAGACAAGCCGCGGTGTGCCGGAGGTCGTGGATCCGTCGCCCGTCGGCGATCGTCGTCCAACCGAGAGTCCGCTTGAGCGCGGTGGCGTGCAGTTGGTGGCCCGTCGCTGTGGCGCACAGCAAGGCGTCCTGCCCCCGGCCCTCGACGAGTTCGCGGACGATCGGTAGGACACGGTCGGCGACGGGCACGCGCCGGGTCTTGCCTGACTTAGTTCCCTTGGTCGCAACGCCTTCGGGCTCAGCCCGCTGGACGATCAACATTGGCATCGGTAGCTCGACGAAGTCACGCACCCGGATTGCCCGTAGCTCCGACCAGCGCAGACCGGTCCACGCAGCCAGGAGCACGAGGTCGGCCAGCCGGCGGTTCTTCTCGGAGGCACGCTCCCAGAGTCGCTCGAGGTCGTCCTCGCCGAAGGGATACATCTCGGTTCGGGTGGTGTGCGATCGGGGCACGCGGGTCACCGTCACCGGGTTGACGGTGATCAGCCGTTCGCGCACCGCCCACGCGAAGAAGGACGAGAGCGAATTCCTCGTGCGCCGCACGGACGCCTCAGCAAAGCCGTGCCTACTCCACCCGACCAGAATGCGCGTGATCTCCCGATCGGTCACAGCCGCGATCTGCATGGCGCCGAGCGATTGGGGTACGAGCCGGACCAAGGCCGCATCGGCGACGTACGTCTTTGGTGACACGGTGTCCTTGCGTTCCTCGAGCCAGATGGGCAGCAGCGAGCGGATGCTCGCCCGGCCGGCGCGCGGGTCGACCCCGCCAGCCAGCGCTGCTTTCTCGCGGGCGTAGTAGGTCTGTGCCTCCCGCCGGGTCGGGAAAGTCTTGCTGCAAACCTGCGTACGTCCGGCCTTGACGATGGCCTGGAACCGCCCTGATGGGAGTCTGCGAATTGTCACCCGACACCTCGACCCAGCCAGGCCAATACGTCCGAGCGGGCGTACCTGGGGGTACTTGGCGTCAACCAGGTCGCCCGGGGCCCTTGCCCGCATGATCGCCATTTGCTCAACGTCGATGGATCAACCCGGAGCAATTCAGCCACCTCCGTCGTCGTCATCAGGACCGGCAACACCGCACCTTCCCCTTTGGCGGCGTCTCCGTCATGGGTCATCAGCTGGTGCTTCGCGCTCTCCTTCATACCTCTCCCTTTCATCGGCGAGGTCTGGGCTGACGCTACCGCCGAGCGGTGACTGGCCGTCTTCGATTGAGCGATGAACCCCTATGCCTCTGCGGACATAAGGAAGATGCAGCTCCTCGACGTTCATACCGTGACCGCAGTGAAGGAGTTGATCGTTCGGCAGTACGAAATGCCTTGCTTATCGACGGAAAGCCTGCACCTTGCCGAAGGCAGGCGTCGATCTGATCGAAATACGTCGTGACGGTGGACCTGCCGACTAAGCGACGGTTCGAGGCGGGCGCTGGCCAGCGCCGCAGGGCGCGGAATGCTAAACAGGATGCTGACGAGGGGTAGCGGTTGAGCATCTTCCGCGCTGTCGAGAACGGTGTCGGGCTTTGTACGTCCCGCCCGACGTCGCAGGTCAACCGCTTCGACAACGACGGAGGAAGTCGATCATGAAATCGTCGCTGACCAGGCTGACCTTCGCCACCGTCTTAGCCTGGTCAAGCCCTGGGGCCGGACTCCAGAGTCGAACGGCGATAAGTCTTCCCGCTTGTCAACTACCTACCGGTAGCTCCCCGTGCACGAGCCTCAGTGCCAACTCGTCAATCATGTTGGGCTCGTACAGCTCGATTGAGCCCAATAGGTATGCGACGAAGCTGAGCGCCCCTAGCCCCGGTCTTTCATGATGCATTCTGATTTCGGTCGTTGTTGATCTTGGGAGT
>Ga0207428_10001352_pt1 | contig 26145 bp, 22 predicted proteins | sample RhiMethybrSRZTD1_FD_187600 | JGI IMG/M metagenome (GOLD analysis project Ga0207428, IMG submission 187600) | Populus rhizosphere microbial communities from Tennessee, USA - Rhizosphere MetaG P. TD hybrid SRZTD1 (SPAdes) (version 3) | ecosystem: Host-associated > Plants > Roots > Rhizosphere >...
TGGACGCCGTCGATCAGGACGGCCTGACCGCGCTCGACTACACGCAGTCGCGCGGCTTCATGCCGTTCATGGCGCTGCAGACCCCGATCTTCAAGGAAGAGGCCGCGCTGCTGCGCGAACTTGGCGCGACCAAGCTGATGGCGAAGAGCCCCGAGTGGCCGGTGCTCGGTCCGCCGCAGGGCGTCTGGGACGACATCTGGCCTCTCGGCGAATCGCGAGTGCATGACCCCGTCTACAGACCCAGAACCGACTGATTGTAGTGTCCGCCTTCAGGCGGACCTTGTAGCGTCCGGCTTTAGCCGGACCGTCATGGGACCGACGAACCCTTCCAACCTGGAGCGATGAACGGTCACGTTTCGCGTCGACGCTTTATTCAAATCGGTGCCGCTACTGTCGGCGGCGCGGTCCTGCCCGCGCAGTTCGCGTTCGCTCAGCAGGCCTCACCTCGGATTTCAATAACCGACCTCGGGGGTGCGACGCTCTTCCAAGGCGCCGGCTGCAATGTGATCGCGTTGCCCGGCCCGGACGGCGCCCTCGTGATCGACGGTGGCCTGGCTGCCAATGCCGAGGCGCTGCTCGCAGCGGTGAGGAGCGCGACGAAGAGCAGCCGCATCAACACGCTGATCAACACGCACTGGCATCCGGAGCAGGTCGGTGCCAACGAGGCCGTGGGGCGCAGCGGCGGCGTCATCGTCGCGCACGAGAAGACCAAGGTCGCGCTGAGCAGCACCATCTACTCGTCGGTCGTGTTCACCGGCCGCCGGCCTCCGCTGCCCGAAGCGGCCCGGCCGACCAAGACTGTGCGCGGCGACGGCTCGATGCAGTTTGCAGGAGAGCAGATCGACTACGGCTACATGCCCGCGGCCCACAGCGACGCGGATCTGTTCATCCACTTTCCGAAGCTGAATCTGCTCGCCGTCGGCGGAGTCGTGTCGGCGGAGGAATGGCCGCTGCTCGACTACCGCGACGGCGCATGGTTAGGCGGCCGCGTCCGCGCGGTCGAGCGGCTCGCCGATCTCGTCAAGCCCGACACTCGCGTCGTCGCTGCGACTGGCCGCGTGATGACGGGCAAGGACATCGTGCGTCAGCGAGACATCTATCAGAAGCTGTTCACGACGATGATCGGCTATCTGAACATGGGGCTCGGTCCCGAGGACGCGGTGGTGAAGAACCCGCTGAAAGAATACGCGTCCGAATTCGGCGACCCATCGGCCTTCACCTACGGCGCCCTGCGCAGCATGATGATTGCGTACGTGCCTGATTGAGTTCCTACCACAGCGAGTTCGTTGCAGCAGCTCGTCCTCCGTAATGCGTGATGCGAAAGAACAGCACGAAACCACGCTAATCCTTCCTATCGTCCGAACGCCGCGTCTGGCGCCCGCGACTGCCCATGACGCTTCCGCCGCGCGGCCAGTGGCTGCTGTTCCGCCCACCGCCCCAGCCATTCTCAGCACGTCACGACGTCAGAGGACGCTCAAGTCGCGCATCGATTCCTCCTCGCGGTGATAACGAGAACTCAAAGAACTCGAAACTCAAACAAGACGCGAGACATTGATCCGTTAGAAACTCAGCGTCATGTTCACCCGCGCGAATCGTGGCGGCACGATCGACGAGGGCCGCAGCCAACTCGCACCTTGCGTGGCGTAGTCGAACGTCTGCTCGTAGCCGGCTGGATCGTTGGTGTTGAGCAGGTTGTAGAGGTCCACGCCGATATCCGCTCGTCTCCCCCCGAACCGCAGCACCTTCGCAAACCGCATGTCGATCTGCGTCACGCGATCCCCGTAGACCTGCGCAGGCTCGACGAGGTTCACCGTGGTGGTGCCGTTGGCGTTGGTGCCCGACGGCAGGCGGCCGAGCAAACCTTGCACGACCGTGTTCGGCACGTTGTAGTTGGCCGCCAGCGACGCGCCATTGGTCGCCGAGTTATTGGCCTGCAGGAAAGGGATCGTCGTGCGCAGCGATCGGAAGGTAGCGCTCACGAGCACATCGACTTTTGGAACGGTGTAGCTGGCCAGCCCTCGGATCGCCGTGATCCACGGCTCGGTGACGGCGCATCCGCGTGGGTCTGGACTGTCGATCTTGACGACGGTCTCGCAGCGATCCTGTACGCCACGTCCCGTACTCGTGCCTCCCTGGATCGTCACGCCGCGGCCCAGCCTGGCGTTCGCCGTGACATCGACTCCATGCCAGTACCACGTTCGCGCCGGCCCGAAATTGGTCTCGAACGTCTGGAAGTTCTGCGCGCCTCGGTTGAACGCGTCCAGCTTGATGTTGTACTGCGTAATCGGGTAACCGCCACCGCCGGGGAGGTCCGGATGCATCGGCGCCGTGATCGTCCACGTGTCGTAGTCCGCCGGGCCGACGAGCAGGTTGTCGGTGACGAGGAAGTTCTGAAACCAGCGCCGGTTGTAGCCGACCTCCACGCCCACCCGCGGGATGACTTCCTGCTGCACCGACACGCCAAACTGCCAGTCTGATTCGCGGACACCCCATCCTTCCAGCACGGCCGGGTCGATGATGGTCAGCCCTGGATTCGGATTGCCGAAGTTCAGATCGCCTCCACCGAGCGCGGCGCACCGGTCGCCGCCCGTGGCCAGGTTGTCTTGCAGCCTCGGGTCGGAGAGGTTGCAGTCAATCTGGAAGTTCCGGTTGCCGTCGGTCCACGGCCGCGCCGTTATCCGGGTCACGATCTTCTGCGCGGGGTTGTTCGCGACGTAGGTCCCGGCGACTTGCGCGCTCTGGAGGTACTTTCCGAGGTTGGCCTTGAGCGCCGTCGTGCCGTTGCCAAACAGGTCGTAGGCGACGCCCATGCGCGGCGTGATGTCGTTGTAGCCCTTGACGCTCACTGTCCGCTCGAACGAGATCGGCTGCGGGTTGAAGATGGATGTCGTCGTCGTGCCGTTGCCCTCTGCCGGCGCCCAGCTCCAGGCCCGGTCGTAGCGCACCGCCCCTTGCAGCGTCAGCCTGCCCATCGTCCATTGATCCTGCGCGAACAGCGCCGTCGTCATCGTGCGATCGGTCGTGTCCCATCGACGCGCGTTGACGTATCCGAAGCTGACAGGGCTCTTGTTGTTGAACGTGTATCGCAACTGCGAATCGTTGGCGACGCGCCCACTCGTTTGCCTCAGGCTGGAGCCGAGATAGCCGACCTTGAAGTTGTGCGCCCCGGTGACATATGCCGCCGACGCGCGCCACTGCACCGAGGTGGCGTCGTTGTCCGCAAAGGCGTGAGCGTTCGGATCGTAGAGCCCGCGATAGCTGAAGTTCGCCAGTCCGTAGATCGTCGACTGCTCGGTGACCGGAATCAGGTTGGTGAGCCCATCAGGCGGCACTTGGCCGTTGCCCGCGAACCTGTAGTGGAACCGCGACATTCCAGCATCGAGGAGCATCCGGTTTGACAACGGAGACGACCAGGTTGCCTGCGTCACGTAGTACGGCAAGTCGTGATAACCCGGAAATGCCTCCGGTGCATTCGTGGCGTTCCCGATCGCGATCCAATCCCCACTGCGTGTCCGGCAACCGTCCCCGTTCTCCGTCAGCGTGGAGCCCTGACACCGATACTGATTCTCTTGAGAGAACGACACGCGGTTGCGCGGCGTCACCTGATGCGTCAACCGGATCGCGTAGACGTCGTAGCGTGAGGCGTTGCGCGTCACGACGCGCTCATCACGCGCATAGTCCCAATGCGTCGGATCACCGGCGTAGAGGTTGGCGTAGGCACCAGACACGGCCGTCGCCTGTCCGAACGTCCGCGCGCTGCCAAAGAACCACAGTCGGTCGCGCAGGATCGGACCTCCGAACGAGCCGTTCACGTCGAACGCGTTGATCAGCGCCGACGGTTCCAGAATCCCGATGCTGCGCAACTGGTCGTCCACGTTGTTCGACCGGGACCATTCGCCCGCCCCGCTATAGAACGCAGATCCGGCAAACTGATTGCCGCCCGAGCGCGGCACGAGGTTCATGATCGGCCCGCCGGTTTCCGCCTCGCCCAAACCGCCCGACACGAGCACCTGGATCTCATCGACATTGGCCACGTCATAGGCGAGCGACGAGACGCCCGCGCCGGCGCCCGGCTCCGTCACGAGCAGTCCGTTGATCTGGATGCGTCCTTCGTTCTGACGGCCGCCATGCGCGGTGAAGCGGTTGATTTGTCCCGCATTCGTCTCCGCACCCACGCCACCGGTCGGCATCAGCGACGGGATGTTGGAGAGGATCCCGGTGTAGCTGCGCGTCGCCGGCAGTGTCCGGATCACCTCGTTGCTCAGCACCGTTTCGCGCCGCGTGGTCTGCACGTCGACCACTGGCGCCTCTCCAGTCACCGTCAGCGTTTCCTGCAGATTTCCCACGCGCAACTCGACATCGACCGTGACGGCGCCCGAGCCGGACAGCGTCAGCCCATCCCGCACCACCCTCGAGAAACCGGTCAGCGTGTACGTGACCGAGTAGATGCCGGGCGATAAATCGGTGATCCGGTACTGGCCAGATCCATCAGTGACAGCGCTCCGGACCTTTTCGATCAGGGCCGAACTGCTCGCCTCGACTGTCACGCCCGGCAACACACCGCCGGACGCGTCTCGGACCACGCCCGCCAGCGTCGTTTGTGCATGTACGACGGTGGGAAGAAGGAGAATGCCAAAGAGAAACAACGAACGTGCGACTGACCTCATTGAGACACCCCTTCCTCACGAGTCTGCGTCCAGTCGAGCGAGGATTCCGATTAGGCCATCGAAGTCGGGGACATCCTACACCCGTGGTGTAGCCGCAGGAGTCAGCGAATCCAGCGGTGTCGAGGAACTTTCCGATCCGCGAGGCCGTCGAGCGCTACGTCCGCCGAGGACGTCACACACGGTCCGGCTAAAGCCGGACACTACTGGCTGATGCTCGGACGGCTCGATGTCGCAGAGCAGCGGCTCGAGGCGGCGCGACACAAAAGCGCCAACGAGCCGCTGCTGGTCAGCCTGCACGGAATGCTCCATGCGCGCCGTCAACGGCGTGATGACGCCCTCGCCTGCGTACGGCAGGCGCTCGATCTGCCGCTCTCCCTCGGCCACGCGCACCACACCTACTACCAGGTCGCCTGCGTCCACGCGATGCTCGGCGACACCGACAAGGCATTCGCCTGGCTCGAACGGAGCGCCGACACCGGGAACCCGTGCTGGCCGTTCTTCCGTGTGGATCCACACCTCGACTCGCTGCGGAGCCACGAGCGGTTTCAGCAGCTCGTGTCCCGCCTCGAACGTGAGTCGATGGCCATACCCATCCGCAGTTTCTGACGCTCGTTTACTTGCCGGCCTTCAAGATCCGCACGATCGACATGATCGTGTTCCAGTTCCGCGTCGTCGCTGGCGCACGGAAAAGTTTATCGATCTGGCCGAGATAGTCGATCGTCTTCATGTGGCGACGGTACATCCCGAACACGAACGGTCCATCGGACGCGATCACTTTCACCAGCCACTCCCCGTCTGACGGAAACGTGACCGGAAGCGACACCCTGACGGCGTTCGCTTTCAACTGGATGCTCACGAACCAAACAACATCCGGCGGCGACGGCTCAGCTGTGAACGGATTCTCCGTCTCCAAGCGCAGAAGATCGGCGCCGTCGCACAGCACGACCTCCGCTTCGAATGGCAGCTTTCGAAGCAGGGCTCTACGAAACTTGGCTGGGGATCCGGGTTTACGAACGACAAACGTGCCCGCAGCCCCCACATTGACGACTTCGTAGTCGCTCAACTCTTGTGCGAGTGCGCTTGGGCGAAACCTCCGGTGTCCGCCAACGTTGACACCTCTGAGGAATGCAACGAGAGGCATGCTGGGATCCTAAGAAAAGGAGCCTCGATTTGGCTAGAATCGCGCCCATGACCAAGCGACTGATCGTCCTCACGCTCCTCTTCGCCATCGGTACCAGCATCAGTGCGGCATCGGCACAGGGTCCCGGTGGCCCTCCAGGCGCTGGCCGCGGCGGTTTCGCACCGGTGATCATCGGACCGCCGGCGCCGGTGCCGCTTGAAGTCGCGATTCCACGGCCCACGCCGGCCGAACAGGAACAGGTCAACGCCGCGCTGAAGCGTCTCATCGACAGCGACAAGACTTCGGCGCAGCCGCTGTTGAAGAAGTTCGAGTCGCTGATGCTCCTGCAGAAGCCGCGGCTGAACGTCGCCGCAACGTTTACGCAGACCAACCAGCGCATGGGACCGCGTCACGAAGGGTTCGTCGCCACGGCCAAGCAGGGCAACATCGATCTGCTGCTGCATGGCGATTCGATCACCGACTGGTGGCAGCTCGACGCGAACAAGCCGGTGTTCGACAAGTATTTCGGCACCATCCGCACCGCCAATTTCGCGGTCGCGGGCGACACGACGCAGGGCGTGCTGTGGGGATTGCGCAACGGCGAGGGCCAGGGCTTCCAGCCCAAGGCGGTGATGCTGATGATCGGGACCAATAACACCGGCCAGTACACGGCTCCAGAGATCGCGGAAGGCGTCGGCGCGGTCGTCTTGGAGCTGCGCCGCAATTTCCCGTCAGCCAAGATCCTGCTGCTCGCGATCTTCCCGAGAGCCGTGCCGGGCGATCCGGTGCGCGACAAGATCGCCGAGGTCAATCAGATCATCTCGAGGCTGGACGACAAGAAGAACGTGTTCTACATGGACATCGGCCAGAAGTTCCTGGACGACACAGGCGTGTTCCTGCCGGATTCGTTCCGGGCCGATAACCTGCACCCGCAGGCGAAAGGGTACGAGATCTGGGGTGAGGCGGTCAGCGCGAAGCTCGCAGAGCTGATGAAGTAGTCGCTGAAGTATCGTAGTGCGCCCGTCCCGACCATGACTGCAAGGGAAATCGTCGAGGCCGCGCTCGCGATCGATCCGGCGCATCGCGCCGCGCATGTGATCCAGGAATGCGGCGCCGACCGAAGGCTGCTGCACGAAGTCAACGCATTGCTGGCGGCCTACACGGCGGCAACGGCCAGCGTCGCCGTTGGCGTGTCCGCCATCGGCACTGGATCTGACATCGGTCCGTACAAGTTGATCCGGCAGCTCGGCGAAGGCGGGATGGGCGTGGTGTACCACGCGCACCAGACGCATCCGCTCCGACGCGACGTCGCGCTCAAGGTCATCAAGCCCGGCATGGACAGCCGGCAGGTCATCGCGCGGTTCGAGAGCGAGCGTCAGGCGCTCGCGCTCATGGATCACCCCAACATCGCGCGCGTCTTCGATGCCGGCACGACACCCGAAGGACGGCCGTACTTCGCGATGGAGCTGGTCGACGGCGTGCCGATCACCCGCTACTGCAATGACAAGCGGATGTCTGTCGAGCGGCGGATCGCGCTGTTTCTTCCGGTCTGCCAGGCGATTCAGCACGCCCATCAGAAGGGCATCATCCACCGCGACATCAAGCCGTCGAACGTGCTGGTGACCGAGCGCGAGGGCACACCGGTTCCCAAAGTGATCGATTTCGGCTTGGCCAAGGCGCTCGGGCAGCAGCTCAGCGACGCGTCGATGATGACGAACCTCGGTGTGGTCGTCGGCACGCTCGAGTACATGAGTCCGGAGCAGGCAGAGGTGACGCGTCAGGACGTCGATACACGCACCGATGTGTATTCGCTTGGCGCTGTCTTGTACGAGTTGCTGACGGGTGCCACGCCGCTGCCGCCCAACGACGGCGAGGCGGCTGGTTACGTCGACGTGTTGAAACGGATACGCGAAGAGGAACCGGTTCGCCCCAGCGTGCGCGTCCGTGGCCTGGGGAACTCGTCGACGATCGCCGCGGAACGCCAGATCGATGTCACGCGGCTCTCGAGGTTGCTTCAAGGCGAGTTGACCTGGATCGTGATGAAAGCGTTGGAGAAGGATCGCGTGCACCGGTACGAAACGGTGAATGCGCTCGCGCGGGACCTCGAACGCTACCTGGTGAGCGATCCCGTCGAGGCCGGCCCTCCGTCGACGACATACCGGTTGCGGAAGTTCGCTCGACGCCATCGCGTGGGTCTGGCGATGGCCGCGACGATCACGATACTGCTCGTGGCAGGCGTCGTGGTCAGCACGTGGATGGCCGTGCGGGCGAGCCGTGCCGAAGCCGAGGCGCGAGCGGTCAACGACTTTCTCCGTGACGACGTGCTGGCGCAGGCGGGCGCGCGCACGCAGGCGCGTGCAGGCGTCAAGTCGGATCCAGATCTCAAGGTGCGCACGGCCCTGGAACGCGCGGCCACTCGCATCGAGGGAAAGTTCACGGACCAGCCGTTGGTCGAAGCCTCGATTCGAAACACGATCGGACTTACCTTCGAGGACCTCGGACTCTACCCGGAAGCACAGGCGCAGTTCGAGAAGGCGCTCGAATTGCGCACACGGGTCCTCGGCGATGCGCACACGGACACGCTCGAGACGGCGTCACTGCTGGGGAACATTTACACCTACGAGGGCAAGTACGCGCAGGCCGAGCCGATACTCGAAAAGACATCCGCGCTCGCTCGGCGGAGTCTGGGTGAAAGCCACGAGACGACGATCACCATCCTGAACAACCTCGCGCTGACCTACAAGAACAGAGGCAAGTATGCGCTGGCAGAACCTCTGTATACGAAGATCGTCGAGAGTCGACGTCAGGCTCTGGACGAGGGGGAAACCGGTGCGCTGACGAGCGCCAACAACCTGGCGATGTTGTACAACGCGCAGAGCAAGTACACACAGGCAGAGCCCCTGCTGGCCAGACTCGTGGAGATCTCTCGCGGCAAACTGGGTCAAGACCATCCGGTGACGATCACGGTGATGAACAATCTGGCGTTGACGCACTGGTATTTAGGGCGGTACGCGCAAGCCGAGCCACTGTGGACCGAGGTCCTCGCAAACATCAGGCGCGTGCTCGGCAACGAGCATCCGAACACGCTGACCACCATGGGCAATCTCGCCATGGTCTATCGCGTGGAAGGAAAGTACGCGGAGGCGGAGCCGCTGCTCGTGGACGCCATGGCGGTGGGGACGCGTGTGCAGGGCGAGCAGCACCCCAACACGCTCCTGACGATGAGCAAGCTGGCCGATCTCTATCGGGATCAGCGGAAATACGCGCAGGCGGAGGCGCTCTATGACACCGTCGTCGCCCGATCGCGACGCGCGCGCGGCGATCAACATCCAGAGACGCTGACGAACCGCGTCGATCTTGGCGCGGTACTGCTTCTACAGGGCAAGCACTCGGCCGGCGAAGCGACGCTCCGCGAGACGCTCGATGCGTACGTGAAGACGTCACCCGACACATGGAGTCGCTACTACTGCGAGAGCCTGCTGGGTGAAAGCCTTGCCGAACAGAAGCGCTTCATGGAGGCCGAGCCGCTGCTGCTATCCGGGTACACGGGCATGGCTCAACGCCAAAGCTCACAGTCAGCGTATAGCCTCGAAAGGTTGACTCGAGCCGGTAACCGGATCGTGGCGCTCTATCGAGATTGGGGCAAAGCGGACAAAGCCGCCGAGTGGCAGCAGAAACTAACGCCTGCAGCCGTTCGCTAATCCACCCGCATCCTGATACAACACCCTTCACCTGCCTCCGGAGTGAAGATGAAGGCACGCGACTATTCGAAGCCCTACCGCGTCACCAACGGCAAGAAGTTCCGTCTCGACGATGTCGATCCCGGCGAAACGCGCTGGGTCGAGCACGAAGACGAAGCGGCCGACCTGCTGCAGAAGGGCATCGACGTCCTCAGCGATCTGCAGGAGAAGCTCTACGCACACGACCGCTGGGCGCTGCTCCTGATCTTCCAGGCGATGGACGCCGCCGGAAAAGACGGCACCATCAAACACGTCATGTCGGGCGTGAACCCGGTGGGCGTCGACGTGTCGTCGTTCAAGCAGCCGTCACAGGAGGAGCTCGATCACGATTACAACTGGCGCACGCATAAGCAACTGCCGGAGCGTGGGCGCATTGGTATCTTCAACCGCTCGTACTACGAGGAAACGATCGTCGTCCGCGTCCACGAGCAGTATCTCGACGGCGAACGCATTCCGGAGCCGCTGGTCACGCCGGACATCTGGAAGGAGCGCTACGAAGACATCAACGCGTTCGAGCGGTATGCGTCGCGCAACGGGATCGCGATTCGCAAGTTCTTCCTCCACGTCTCCAAGGACGAACAACGCGAGCGATTTCTGAAACGGATCGAGGAGCCAGCCAAGAACTGGAAGTTCTCGATGGGCGATGTGCGGGAGCGCGCCTACTGGGACGACTACATGCGGGCCTACGAGGACACGATTCGCCATACGGCGACGCCGTACGCACCGTGGTACGTGGTGCCCGCTAATCACAAATGGTTTACACGCCTCGTCGTCGCCGCAGCCGTGATCGACGCGCTGGATGAGATGAAGCTGGAATACCCGAAGCTGGATGCTGCCAAGAAGCGCGAGCTCGCCGAGGCGCGGCGGCTGCTGCGCGCGGAGAAGTAACGCCAGTCGGCCGCACGGTCGGTCAAGGGCGCTGCCTCGCGTACTCCTCGTCGCTCACAGGCTCCAGCCAGGTGGTCGTCGCGTTGACGTTCACAGCGATGTGCGTGCCCTGGCTCTTTGGAGCGGCGCCGTGCCAATGACGTTCGCCCGGCGCGATGACGACGGCGTCGCCGGCTTCGAGATCCAGGGCGTCGGCACCCTCCACCTGAACGCGCACCCGGCCCTCGACCACGAACAGCCACTGCGGACCGGAGTGCGTGTGCCAGTTCGTTCGCGCGCCATCCGAGAATGTCACGCGGTACACGCCAACCGGAACGCCGGTCTCGTCGTGGGCGAGACGCTGGACCGTTGCCCGACCGAGAAAGGTAGCCGGATCGACCGGGCCGATCGGCGCATCAATTGATCGAAAGATCCGCATAGAGGACCATACGCGCAAAACAGGCGGAGACACAAATCAAGAAGAGCGTCCACGTCAACGATCATCTCGAGTGGTCGTGAAAGCAGATCGCTGCCTGGCTCGAACAAGACGGAGCAGTGCGACTTTCAACGTCATCAGCACGATGACGGCCGGCACCACGAACGCCCACTGTCCGTGCACGCCCAGCTGCGACAGCCATTGCGGTCCGAGCCATCCGACGACAGTCACAATGCCACTGGCCCACACCAGCGCGCCAAGGATGCTGCAGGTCGAGAACACCAGCGGTGGCACGTCGGCATAGGCACACGCCGCCGCGATGGCGATCCGAAGTCCCGGAGCGAATCGAATCAGAAACGACAGCAGCGCGCGTCGTCGAGAAACCGCACGGACGAGCGTGTCACTGACCCGTTGCATTGCCGGGATGCGATCGAGCCACGACCGCACGTGATTCCGAAGCAGATAGAACGGGATCTGATCACCGGCCGCGGCCCCCAGCGTCCCGGCGGCGACCACGCCCAGCGCATTGAGCGATCCTTGGCCGGCGAGTGTCGCCGCGGCGATGAAGACGACTTCGCCTTCGATCACCGCCGCGAGGAACACCACCACGTACGCGAGCTCGCCCGGCCAGTCCGCCGGAGTGAACGTCATGGCTGCGACTGCGGTATCGGCGGCGCACTTGTCGGTGCGCCGGTCGGCGACACCGGCGTCAGCGCTTCGATTACCACTTGGGCGACGCGGGAGATCTGCGCATCGGTGAGCGACTCGTACACCGGGAGCTGCACCGCCTGGGCCCCGCGGTCCGCACCTGGAGAAGCACGAGGCGGTCCGAACAGATTGAGCCGCGTGCAGATGTCCACGTGGAGCGTCTCGACGTCGACACCGCGCCGGATGCAGTCGCGAGCGAGGACATCGCGGTCGGGCACGTACGCGCAGTACTGGTAGTACACATGCGTGCGGTCGGCCGGCACGACGGGCACCTGCACGCCTGGCAGGGTGCCAAGTGCATCGTCCATGCGTGCGGCATGGGCGCGCGTGCGCTCGGTCCACGCATCCAGGTACTTCAATCCCTCGAGCGCGATCGCCGCCTGGACGTTCGTGTATCGACGATGATAGTCATCCGGCAGCGGTCTGAGTGGCCGGACGCCCTCCCAGAGCCACGCGCTGGCATCGATGCCGAGATGCGAGGCGAGCAAGGCCACCGGGAATAGTGTCCACGTGAACGTATTCGGCCGCGTCGAGATCCGCTGCACCCGGCCTCGGAACAAGTTCCACCGCACGTGGTTCATCGTCGGCCATGGTTCGGACTCAGCAAACGCCCGCACGCGCTGCGCGACCGACCCGTGCTGTGTGACCGCCATGCCACCGCCGTAGCTGTTCAGCGGTTTGAGTGTTTGAAAGCTGAAGAACGCCGCGTGTCCCAGCGTTCCGACCTGCTTGCCGCGATAGGTCGCGCCCAGCGCATGGGCGCAATCCTCGACGACGAGCAGCTTGTGCCGGGCTGCGATTTCGATGATCGGCCCCATGTCGCACGGCAGTCCCCAGAGATGCGTCGGCACCACCATGCGCGTGCGCTCGGTGACTGCCGCGTCGAGCGCGCGTGGCGACAGCGTGAACGTCTCCGGCTCGACGTCGACAAAAACCGGCGTCAGCCCCGCCACGCGTGCGATCTCCGGCACCACCCAGAAGGTGAGTGCCGGAAAAATAACCTCGCTGCCAGGAGGGAGATCGTAAGCCTGCAGCAGATACAGAAACGCCATGCGACCGTAAGACGTGGCGATGGCGTGGGTCATGCCGACGCGCTGGGCAAACGCGTGCTCGAATTCCGCGATGTGTGGTCCCTCGACGAGCTGCCCGCGCCGATCGAGATCGGCGGCGAGCTGCTGCGTCGTTGGAATCACACGTGCGCCGTAACGGGAGATGGCTTTCAGCATATGACCGCCCTTGACATCGATGCCGTTTCACCACGGCTCTGGTAGGCGGCGACCACCCCGTCGAGCCGTCTGGCGAGACGGCCCGGTCGCGTCTTGACCACGCGCAGACAGTGGGTGGCGTACGACGGCCGCATGTAGAACCGCGAGTAAGCGGCGCCGAGGAGGAACCGGAGCTGCTGCGAGGTCAGGTTCGGATGGGTGAACGTGGGAGTGAAGCCATCAAAGCGTTCCCAGTCCTGCTCGAACACTTTCGATTCCAGCTGTCTCCACAGCGGCGTGCCTGGGTAGGGCGTCAACAGCTTGAATTGCGCCGCCGTCGACCCGAGGTCGATGGCATAGGCAATGGTCGCGGCGATCGACGACCAGTCGTCCTGCGGGAATCCAAACACGTAGAACGCCGCCGTCGCGATACCGTTGCTGCGGCAGTGGTCGATCACGAGGCGCTGCTGCGTTTCGGGGATTGGGCGACGGCCGGCCCGCTTCAACGTCTGCGGCGACAGCGATTCGACGCCGAAGCTGATCGCCCGCAGTCCGGCGCGACGCATGGCATCGAGCAGCTCCGGATCGAGGCGATCGAGACGCGTCTCGCACTCGAACCGCAGGTTCAAACCTTTCGTGAGGATGGCGTCCGTCAGCGCGAGGCATCGGTTGCGATCGTTTGAAAAGAGGGGGTCGCGAAAGAGCACGTACGGCCGCGGCGACAACGAACAGAGGTATTCCAACTCGCCGACAATGCTCTGGACCGATCGCATGCGATGGGTCTCGAGGATGCGATGCGGGCAATAGGTGCAGAACTCGGGGCACCCGCGACTGGCGAGCACCGGGAACACTCCGCCGAGCGGTCTGACGCCCCAAGGCAGACGCACTCGGGCGTGCATCGGCGCGCCGACCAGATCCCATCGTGGGAAGGGAAGTTGGTCGAGATTCGGAATCGCGGAGCTGTCGACCAATCCCTCGAGGGTGCCGCCGCTCACCAGGTCTATGAACGCGGCCTCGGGCTCACCACGAATGACGAAGTCCGCGTGGTCGGCGAAGAGTTGCGACATCGTCGAGGCGGCGAGTCCGACGAACCCGACCCGCACGCCACGGTGTCGCATGCCGCGCGCCCAGGCCGTTTCCTGCCTGAAATCAACGAGCGACGACAACACAATTGCGACGTCGCCGTCCTGGTACTCATCACGCGTCCACTGGACGTCGTGTCCGCCCTCCGCAGCGATCGCCGCCAGATACGCCAGCTGCACGCTCGGCACGTCGTGCGTCCGCTGTTTCACCAGGGACACCAATTCCGTTGTTTTCGAAAAGGGACGCAGCCGCGAGCCGTAGCCGCCGGCCACAGTGTCCTTGCTGACAAACCCGTCCCGTCCACGCAAGTCCGCTAACACGATGCGCATACACCTGTCCTCCGACAGAAGAGGCCGACGCCTCTGACAGGCGAGTCGGGCAGACCCGCCCATATTGCGGATCGCACGAGTCGATCCGCCTACGCGCCAGGCCTCACCACGAGACCCGCGCGACCGCCGTCAGATGGCAGGTGGAGGACGAGGAGCGGTGAGCTTGCGCCAGACGATCAGGCGTGCGGCGCGAGGTTCGTCGGCGACTCTCGCGCGCAGCCATGGTGGGGTGCTTTTCGCATCGGATGACGATCCGCGTTCGTCGTCGGTCGCCTCGACCGAGGTTGGGGTCATCCGCGCGTCTCGATCATCGGCGTCGTCATCGACATCATCGAGATCGGGGGAGTGGAGGTACCGGAGACGGTCGACCCTGATGTGCCATTTCAAGGCCAGGCACCCGGTCGAAACACGTACACACGATCGCGCATGCGCGGTGCGATGATGGGACACCGCGGCATCGCCCCGGGAGGGCACAAGCCACGCCGTGAGCACGATCACAGCTATGACCGGCGCTGTGCGAAACAGACGCACGAAGATCATTCTGGACCCGGAATCAGCTTAGACGCAACTGGGGACGCAATGCCGAAGGGGCGTCGTTCGAGCGCTTGACCCTCACGATGCGTGAGGGTCTACAGTGTCCATCCAGACAGGAGCGCACAGTGGCTGATCTGGATCTCGCACGGCGAATCGTCCACCGCGTCGACGGCATGGAGGATGCCGTCGTTCGCAAAGGGCTCGTCTACACGCGGGACGGCAGCGACGAGCTCTTGATGGATGTCTACGCGCCCTCAGGACGTCAGCCTGACACGCGCACGCCAGCCGTGGTCTTCGTGCACGGCGGACCGATTCCTCGCGAGATGATGGCGCCGCGGGAGTGGGGATGCTTCGTGTCGTATGGTGAGCTGGTGGCCGCGTCCGGACTCGTCGGCATCGTGTTCAATCATCGGCTGCACGCACCGACCGACTACGGCACCGCGGAGTCGGACATGAAGGCCGCGATCGACTACGTGCGCAGCCATGCCGACGAGCTCGGCGTCGATCGCGATCGACTGGCCGTGTGGGTGTTCTCGGGCGGTGGACCGCTGGCGGCGTGGTGTCTGCGCGAGCGTCCGGCATACCTCGCATGTCTGCTGGCCTTCTACGCCATCCTCGACGTCCGGCACCTGCTGCCGGCCAATGCCGATCCGGGGCTGACGGCACGCGCACAGGCGTTTTCACCAGCGGCACACCTCACGGATAGCGGCGCAGCGCTGCCGATGCTGGTGGCGCGCGCCGGACTCGACGCGCCGATGGTCAATACCTCGATCGATGCGTTCGTGCGCGAGGCGCTGGCGTCCAACGCGCCGCTCGATCTGCTCAATCATCGTGAGGGGCAGCACGGCTTCGACATCCTCAACGACGATCCACGGTCGCGCGAGATCATCAGCCGGGCCGTGGCTTTCGCGACAGCGCACCTGGTGTCGTCTGCCGCCGGCGTGTAGCCTCCGCTTCAACAACGCCCCGACGCCGGGATATTGTGACCCTGGAGGATAAAGGCCCGGTTGGTAACGACTCCACGCCTGGTCGGCCGGCAGCCCGGCACCGAGACCGCCGCTGATGTAACGGGGAAGCGCCGCCGGCCGCGAGCGATTCCCCACGATCTCCTGCAGGACGCCTCCCGGCGCCTCGGCATCCTGTCGCTCCTCGGGGCGGTGCTGTGGTCGCTCGGCACCGTGCTCTATCACCTGGCGCGCATCCCGCGTGCGCCGGAGTGGATCTACTGGCAATCGAGCGACAACATCCCGCTCATCAGCACGCTGTTGTCGCTGGCGCTCTACTGGTACACGCGGAGACCCGACCGCGATCCGCACAAGGTACTCACGGTCGGCCTGCTCCACATGGTGTGGACCGGCGCCGCGCTCGGACTGATGCTGCATTGGGAGCCGATGCCGGAGCCGTTGTCCGTCACGCCATCGGTCTCATGGATTGGCGTCGTCGTCCTGATGTTCGCGGCCATCGTGCCGAATGCGCCGTGGAAGACGGCAACCGCCGGTGCGATTGCGGTGGCGATGAACCCGATCGGGATGCTGATTGCCCACGCCCGTGGGGTGTGGCATGTCGAGTCGCTGGCTGACGTGCTGGTGATGCACTACCAGGACTTTCTGATCGTCGGCGTCGCCGCGGTCGTCTCCCACGTCGTCGTCGGTCTCGGGCAGGAAGTGGCGAAGGCGCGCGAACTGGGCAGCTATCAACTTGGCGAGCTGCTCGGACGCGGCGGGATGGGCGAGGTGTACACGGCAACCCATCGCATGCTGGCGCGGCCGGCGGCCATCAAGCTGATTCGACCGGAGATGCTGAGCGCCGTGGGCTCGCGCGGCAGCCAGGCGGCGCTGACCCGCTTCAGGCGCGAAGCGACGTCAGCGGCGAGTCTGCAGTCGCCGCATACGGTGAGACTCTATGATTTCGGCGTCACCGCGGACGGCACGTTCTATTTCGCCATGGAGCTGCTCGAAGGGATGGATCTCGAGCGGCTCGTGCGCACGCACGGACCGCTGCCGGCATCGCGTGTGGTGCATATCCTGCGTCAGGTCTGCGAATCGCTCGAAGAGGCGCACGCCTCCGGTCTCGTGCATCGCGACATCAAGCCGGCCAATATTCACATCGGGCGTCTGGGGCTGCGATACGACTTCGCGAAGGTGCTCGACTTCGGACTGGTGAAACGCGAAGTCGAATCGGACGTGACCTTCACCCAAGCGACCGTTGCGGCCGAAGCCACCGGCACTCCGGCATACATGGCGCCGGAGACTGCCCTCGGTCAGGACGTGGACGGACGAGCCGATCTCTACGCGCTCGGCTGCGTTGCCTACTATCTGCTGACCGGCTGCCTCGTGTTCGACGGCCAGGGCCTGCAGCAGATCGTCAAGCGGCTGCAGGAGGACCCCGTGCCGCCGAGCCGGCGCACGGAGCTGCCGATTCCCGACGCGCTCGACGCGCTCGTGATGTCGCTCCTCGCCCGCGATCCCGCCGATCGACCGGGCAGTGCAACCGAAGTGCGAGCACGACTCGACACAGTGCCGGTGCCGCCATGGACGGACGAGCAGGCCGCAGAATGGTGGCGGCTGCACGACGGCGTCGTCACGTGATCTCCTTGATGCGTGCGCGATTTCACTGACTGAACCATGACGGCGCAGGATCTGTGAGCTGTGGAATCGCAAAGTGATACGCTGAGAGATGATGCTCCCCAATGGTCGGGCTATCTGTGATCGGGAGGACGACACATGGTGAGAATCAGGAAGGAAGCCGAGGAAGCCGTGAGGCACGCGAGGGCGGCCGCCGGGGAGGCCGGTCGTCAAGGCGGACAACTGGCGAGTCGGCTGGCCAAGAAGACTGTCAGGCAGGCCGGGAAGACCGTCGCGAAACTGCGGAAGCAGGCAACTGTCGCGGCCGGGGATGCCGTGGGGAAGCTCACTGGCCGCACCCGCAAGCGGAAGAGAGCCAAGGTCGTGGCGGTTATCGGTGCCGCCGCTGTGGCAGCAGCGGCTGGCGTGGCCGCGGCCAGACGTCGCAGCCGGTAGAGCGCTCGTTCTCGCTCTCTCTGCACGCACTCCCTCCCGCCCAACGAAGCCGTCGGCCCCAGCGGCGGCGTCATCGTCGTGCATCGGAGAATCGGCGCGTAACCAACGGGTAACACGACTCCCCCTACAATCCTCTCTGGCATCCATCAGGGAGGCGGTCATGAGATTCCGCGCGGCGACTGTCCTGACGATCGGGACCGCGATCCAGTTCACGTGCGGCGACGTGTTCGCGCACCATTCGTTTTCCGGCGAGTTCGACAACACGATCGCGGTAACGGTGCAGGGAGTGGTCACGAGCGTCGAGATGGTCAACCCGCACAGCTTCATCTACGTCGACGTCAAGACGAACGGCGTTGTCGAACGATGGGCGCTTGAAGGCCCCGCTCCGAATCAGATCCGGCGAAGAGGGCTGGATCCCGAATTCATCAAGGCCGGCGACGAGCTCAAGGCCTGCGGGTATCTGGCGAGGAACGATGTCGCGCCCACGAGGACGGAGCCGGTCACCGCCAGACACGCGCGGAAGCTGCAGGCGGCGGTGCTCACGCTGTCCAATGGTGAGCCGCTCGTGTGGCACAACTACCACCAGGGAAAGTGCGGGCTGGATAAGTAGGGTCAGCTTCGGTCGTAGAACGGCGGCGGCTCGATGCCGAGCGCGCGCAGATAGACGTAGCCCTGGCCGCGGTGATGGACTTCGTTGTCGATGACATAGAGGACGAGGTCGTGAACCGTCCCGGGGTACTGGCCGAACGCGGTCGCGGTTTCGTAAAAGCGTTCGGGCGGCATCTGCTTCCAGAGCGCCTCGATCTGAGGCGTCGCGTCGTCCCACAGCTTCAGGATCTCGTGCTTCGGCCGCGCCTGCCGATCGAAGCTCACGTCCCACTCGCCCGTGGCGAGGCCGCGCGCCATGGGGAGGGCCATCGACTGCAGCTCCATCGCCAGATCGCCGAACGAGCGCATCCCGCCGATCGAGAACGTGAACAGCTTGTCGTCGGGGAACGCATCGACCACACGGCGCGTGAGACGACGATGTCCTTGCCAGTGCGACAGGAGCGCATCGGGTGAGATGAAGGAGGCCGTAACGAGCGACATGGAATCCTCCAGCGAGAGCAGCAGGGCGCGGCGCTTCTTTTCGAGCAGGGGCGACCGAGCTGATAGATCGAACTGGGGTGTGTCCCGACTAAGCGTCCGGACCGAACATGTCAGCCGCTATCTTCAGCATTCCATCGGGCTGGCGCTCCCACACGACCAGATACCTGCCAGTACCCCGAGCAGTACCGCCCGCCGGTTGCGGCATCATCGCGCTGTATTGGCCGATTTCATAGAAGACCGGCTCCGATCCGCGTATCGTCTTCGGTGTAAGTTTGGCGTCAGATGCGCCCGCATCGAGGAATCCCTGCCAGAACGCTTGGATGCCCTGTCTGCCTTGGATGGGCGAGACTCCGGGCGGGAGTAGCGTTGCGCTGTCTGCATACAATGCAGCAATTGCCCGGCTGTCCTTGGCGGCTGCTGCCTCCTCGAATTGTTGAACGAGCGCGCGAATCTCGGCTTCGGGATCCGTGACGATCTGTGACATAACGCCTCCGTTGATTCGACGTGCGGCCTTGCCGGCTCGGTCGCAGACCGCAATTTCGCGTGGCCCGTTCCGGTCGCGGGCGCGATGGTACCCTCCGCCGTTGTCATCGTCAATCGTCCGTCCACGCGCGTCCACGTCGCCCCGCCATCCGCCGCAAATGTCTCGACGGCGCAATTGCCGTCGTGCGGAATTGAAGAGCGGCGCTCGAGACGAAGGTTGGATCGAGCTCACAACTGCGGCGCAACAGACAACGTCTAATCCGTGGTTGCCAAAGAGGCAGCAAGGAGCAGGCGATGCTCGATGACGTTCGTCTCGGCTGGCGAAAGCTTCGGCAGGAACCGTCGTTTGCCGCGATCGCGGTTCTGACGCTCGCGCTTGGCATAGGCGCCACCTCCGCAGTCTTCAGCCTGGTTCAGGGCGTGCTGTTGACGCCGCTCCCGTATCAGGACCCCAGCCGTCTCGTGCTCGTGCAGCGTGCGCGCTCGGACGGGCAGCCGGGTCCGCCGCAGCGCTGGTCCGCTGCTCAGTGGATGGAGTGGCCGCGCGAGTCGAAGACATTCGAAGCGATGGCCGGCTACGCGTGGGCGTTCAATTTCCTCGTCGCAGACGAGGGCAGCGAGTCGCTCGAGGGGATGTTCGTCAGCAAGGACTTCTTCAAAGTGTTGGGCCTGAAGCCTCTGCTCGGTCGAACGTTCCAGGACTCCGACATGACGTTCCCTCCGGGTCCGGTGATCATCCTCGGCTACGACCTCTGGCAGCGGAAGTTCGGAGGCGATTCGAACATCCTCGGCAAGCCGATTCGCATCAGCCGGCGGCAGACGCCGCCCACAGTGATCGGCATCATGCCGCCAGGCCTCCGCTTTCTCCCTTCGCCGACCACCGCGCAGGAGCCGAACTACAACGTCAATGCCCTCGTGGATTTCTGGGTGCCGCTCACGCCAAATCCCGAACGAATGAAAGCAACGAATTGGGACGTGGTCGGACGGCTTCGTGCCGGCGCGACGCTCGATCAGGCCGGTTCCGAGCTGAAGGTGATCACCGCGCGCCAGGCTCAGGCGGACAAGGACTTCGAAGGGATCACCGCACAGGCGCAGGCGCTCACGTCCGATTTCAATCGCGACGCCGGACGCATCCTGCTGCCGTTGTTCGGCGCGGCGGCGCTGGTGCTGCTGATCGCCTGTGGCAACGTCGCCGCGCTGCTGCTCGTGCGAGGCCTGCAGCGGCAGGACGAGTATGCGATTCGCACGGCGCTCGGCGTCAGGCGCCTGGCGCTGTTTCGTCAGGTGTCGATCGAGAGTCTGGTGCTTGCGCTGCTCGGCAGCGCGGCAGGTGCCGCGCTCGCGTTCGGCATCATCAAAGTGTTCAAGCTGATTGGCGGGCCGGCGATTCCACGGCTCGACGCCGTGACCGCGGTGTGGCCTGTCCTCGCATCGGGGCTCGGACTCGCGATAATCGGTGCGCTGGTGGCCGGCTTTCTGCCGGCCTTTCGCGCGTCGCGGCTCGACGCGATGCAGGTGATCAAGAGTGCCGGTCCGAAGAGCAGCGCCGGTCGCAGTGAGCGCCGGCTGCTGCGCGCGGTGACGATCGGACAGACCGCGTTGACGCTGGCGCTGCTCGTCGGCGCCGGACTGCTGCTTCGCACCACGAGCAACCTGTCACGCGTGCAGTCTGGCTACAACGTCGATCACGTCCTGACGATGACGGTGACGGCGGTGCAGGGCGACTGGAACAATTTCCACACGGGCGCGCTGGAACGGGTGTCGGCGCTGTCGGGTGTTACCGGAGCGGCGTTCGCGTGGGGTGTGCCGCTGACCGGCAACAATTGGCCGGGGCGTATCGAGGTCGAGGGCCAGCCTCCCGTCGCGCGGCCGAGCGACGCGGTGGCGCTGCCGGTGCGCTCGGTCACGCCGGGATATTTCGACATTCTCGGGATCCGCCTCGTCGAAGGTCGCGACCTCCGATCGACCGACGCCAACAAAGCCGATCGCGTCGCCATCGTCAATCGCGCCTTCGCCGATCGCTACTTCGCCGGCACCAGCGCGATCGGCAAGAAGCTGTGGCAGAACGGCCGTCAGCAGCCGCCGACCGAGATCGTCGGCGTCATCGCCAACAGCCGCACGGACGATCTGACACGAGCGCCGGAACCGGAGTTGTATCTGTCGCTCTGGCAGGCGGGTGCGTTCTCGAAGGATCTGGTGGTGCGCACAACGTCCGACCCACGCGTGCTGATGACGACGATCCAGAAGGAGCTGCGTTCGGTCGATCCCACCGTGGCGGTCGAGAACGTCAGGACGCTCGAACAAGTCCGCGACAACTCGGTCGCCACGCGAACGTTTGCGATGCAGCTGCTCGTCGGTTTTGCGATCGTCGCCAGCGTGCTCACGCTCGTCGGCGTGTATGGCGTGCTGTCGTTGTCGATCGCGTCGCGGCGCCGCGAGATTGCGGTGCGCAGTGCCGTTGGCGCGCAGCAGCGCGATATCCGCAACCTGGTGTTCGCCGATGCCTTTCGCCTGATCGCTGGCGGCGTCGCGGCTGGCATCGTCGCCGCCGTGGTGCTGTCGCGCGCGCTGACGTCCTTCCTGTTCGAGGTGGAAGCCACCGATGCGCCGACGCTCGTCGGCGTCGGGCTGCTGTTCGCCAGCGTCGCGCTGCTGGCCTGCTGGATGCCCACTCGCCGTGCGGCCAGGATCGATCCGCTCGAAGCGCTGCGCAGCGAGTGATTGCGCCGCGATATACCTGCTCGCCCTCGGCGGAATTGATTGATCCTCGCACTTCCACTTTTGCTGGCAGGGATGTATTGTCCGGCTTTAGCCGGACCACACGCGGTGGTACCTGCGCCAGACGTAGACACATGGATCGCACGTTTCTGCTGGTCGGTGCGCTCTCGGCGTTCATCGGAGTCGCGTGTGGCGCGTTCGGCGCGCACGGGCTGCGCGCGCGGCTCGCGCCCGACATGCTCGCGGTATTCGAGACGGGCGTTCGCTACCAGATGTACCACTCGTTCGCCGTGCTGATCGTCGCACTCGCCGCCGCGCGATTCGACGGATGGCTGATCCGTGCGGCGGGCTGGGCGTTCATCGCCGGTATCGTGATGTTCTCGGGCAGCCTATACGCGCTCGCCCTCACCGGCGTCACGAAGCTTGGCGCTATTACGCCGCTCGGCGGTCTCGCATTTCTCGCGGGCTGGGCGCTGCTAATCGCCGTCGCGTTCCTGTAATCCCGAAGCTCTTGAATTGAGGCGCCGCTTCTTCGAACAAGTGACGGGAGGAGGATCGCCACTCGCGCGGCACGTCGACATCCGCAATGCGCACGCCTGCGCGTGGGCTCGCTGCTGGCGGTTCGTGGCGCTCGTCGCGTTGCTGCTCGCGCTCGATTCCGCGCAGGCTGCTACCGAGCTTACCGTCGTTCCGTCATCGTCGCCCGCGGCGTCGAGAATCGAAGCGATCGATCTCGTCCGCTTGAAGGCGGACCTCGCACGCGCGGACCTGATGCTCCCGGAACGAGTGAGCGTCACGCTGATTCCAGAGGGCGACCGCCGCGCGCGCGACGTGCCAAACTGGATCGTGGGAATGGCGCTCGAGCCCCATGACATCGTCATCTTTCCGGAGCGCGTTCTTGCCTATCCGTACGATTCGCTCGAGTCCGTCTTCAGACACGAAGTGACGCATCTTGCGTTGTCGTCACGCGCCGCCGGCGCGACGCTGCCTCGCTGGTTTCACGAAGGGGTGGCCACCTCGGTGGATGCGGGCTGGGGATTCTCGGATCGCCTGCGCCTGCTGTTGGAGACGACAGGCAATCCCGTGACCGCCGATCTGTCGCGGCTCTTCTCGTCCGATGCGCGCTCCACGCTCGCGCAGGCGTACGGGTTATCGGCAGCGCTGGTTGCCGACCTTCGACGGCGTCACGGAACGCAAACACCTGGCGCGATTGCGTCTCGCGTCGCCGCGGGCGTTCCGTTCGAGACGGCCTTTCAGCAGGCAACCGGGGAGACGCCCGATGACGCGGCGCGGACTGCCTGGACAACGTATCGTCATTGGACGATCTGGGTCTCCGCCGTGACCAGCCAGTCGGCGGTGTGGGGTGTGATCATTGGCTTGGCGCTGCTCGCATTCCTCGTGAGGGCGCGTCAACGAGTACTCCGGCGGCGCCGATGGGACGATGAGGCGACGCCGCCGACGTGGCCGGATTGAGCTCCCGACACAGATTCCACCCGCGTAGACACTAAGGCTCACCTCCACGAGGCGGCTGCGCACCTTGTCCAGTCTCTTCGCGGTCGCAAGTGTGCGCCACAGCGCACGGCCTTCGTGCGGATGCGCGTGGCGCAACAAGTGGTCGCGGTAGATTGCTGTCGTAAGATTCACCTCCGATCCTGCAACCGAGGACGACGGCATGTGGTCGCCCGACGGCAAGTGGATCGTCTTCGACTCCAACAGGAAAGGCGCGTTCGATCTGTATCGGAGACGGTCCGATGGGAGCGGCAGTGATGAATTGATGTACGCGGACACGCTGGCGAAGTATCCGACGAGTTTCTCACCGGATGGCAAGTACCTGCTGTACTGGTCGACTGCCGGATCCACTTGCGGCGTCCGGGCCGTCGAAGCCGGTTCCGTTTCTCAGGACGGAATCACGGGAGCTCTTTCCGCAGTTCTCTCCCGACGGCAAGTGGATCGCGTATTACTCGAACGAAACAGGGCGGCAGGAAATCTACGTCGCCCCATTTCCCGGTCCCGGCGAGAAGAAGCGCGTCTCGGCGTCGGGCGGCGTGGTGCCGAGGTGGCGGCGCGACGGCCGTGAGTTGTTCTACGTCGCCCTCGACGGCACCCTGATGGCTGCGGCGGTGGCGGTCAGGAACGGCGTTCTGGAGGTCACGAACGACAGCCGGCTGTTCGGTGTGCTCCCAACGGCGGCCGGCTATCCCTACGATGTGTCCGCGGACGGCCAGCGGTTTCTGACCGTCGTCGCGGGACCAGGCGTTTCGACGGCGCAATTGACCGTCGTGCGGAATTGGAGAGCGGCCTTCGAGAAGTGAGGCCGAAGCTTGTGGTGCGATGATCGCCACGGCGTGCCAGACAAGGTCATCGGCGGCTTCGCACCGTTCATCGATCGCAAATCGCGTGCGGCGGCTTCAGCAGAGCTCCTTCCTTACGCCACTGAACTCGAACAGCCGCTCGACGGGATGCTCGCCATCGGGTCGCCGTGGACCGAGCGCCTCTTCGATGGACCGTTTTACCTGTCGCCGCTGCCGCAACGGGTGCCGGCGTGTCACCTGGTCTTCGTGCAGTCGCTCGATGGCAACACCGGCGCGCGCGATCCTCAGACACTCGGCGGAGGCGAGACCGACAAGCATCTCATCTACGAAGGGCTGACCCGCGTAGCGGCCGACGCCGTGCTGGCGGGCTCGTCCACCGTTCGAGGTGGACGCATCGTCTTTTCCGTGTGGCATCCTCAGCTCGTTCGCTTGCGACAGGCGCTTGGCCAGCCGCGTCATCCGATCCAGATCATCGCCACACGCCGCGGCGTCCCAATCGATCGCGAGCTGCTCTACAACATTCCCGAGCTCCGCATCGTCCTGTTGACCGCACCCGGTGGAATCGACGCGATGCGCGAGGCGCTCGCCGAGCGTCCCTGGATCACGCCGATTGTCGTGGACGCCGACGACACGCTCGTCGACGCGTTCGAACACATGCGAGCGATGGGCATTGAAAGGATCTCCGCCGTTGGCGGCCGGAGTCTGGCCGCCGAGCTGATCGACGCGGGTCTCGTGCAGGACCTCTATCTCACGACGTCGCCGACGACTGGCGGCGAGCCGGGCACACCACTCTACCCGCGCCCGCTCGAGCTGCGAACCATCGTTCGAAAGCGGGGCACATTGCAGGAGGCCGGCGTCGTGTTCGAGCATTCACTGCTGCGATCGACGTGACGCGTGCATTCCCGGCGAGACTTACGCGCGCTGCACTGCGTCCCGCGCCCTGCACCTCGCAACGATCAACGTCACGTCATCGCGCTGCTGGTCGCCGCTGAACCGACGCACTTCATCGAAGACCGTGGTCACGATTTCGCTTGGACTTCGATCGCGCGCGCGCCTCATCACGTCCAACAGCCGCTCCTCGCCAAACTCCTCATCATGGTCGTTGAGCGCCTCGGTGATGCCGTCGGTGTAAATGGCGAACAGATCGCCCGGGCACAGTTGGAGCTCCTCGGTGCGGCAGGGCCATTCCGTAAACAATCCGAGCACCGGCGCCGTTGACGACAAACGCGTGACGCTGCCGTCGCTCTGGATGACGAGACCAGGCAGGTGGCCGCAGTTCGCGTATCGCAAACGGCAGGTGCGATCGTCGAACTCCGAATAGAACAGCGTGGCGTACGCGTTCTCGGCGGTGTTCTCGTAGAACAGCCGGTTCACCGATCGGAGCAGCTGCTCCGGCTGCTCCACGGCGGTAGCGCATTGGCTCCGCAGGTTGGCTTGAAGATTCGCCATCAGCAGCGCCGCGGCGATCCCCTTGCCGGCGATGTCCCCGAGCACCAGGCAGAGCCGCGACTGGCCCAGATCGAGAAAGTCGTAGTAGTCGCCGCCGACCTGCCGCGTCTGAATGCAGGCGCCGGCGTACTCCAATGATTCGAGCTCGGGCAGCCGCTGCGGAAAGAGCCGCGCCTGAACCTGCCGTGCGATCTCGAGCTCGTGAGCCGCGCGACGCTCCGCCTCGCGCCGCTCGGCAGCGGCCTGACGCTGCGCCTCCACGGCTCGCGTCACTTCGTCGAAGCTGACGAGCGCGAACGAGTTGCGATCGATGTCCTCGAAGCGTGCGAACGCGCCGCCCCAGGCAATCGCCTGGTCGTCGGACGCGGACTTCTCCGACGCAGAC
>Ga0207428_10001354_pt1 | contig 26090 bp, 21 predicted proteins | sample RhiMethybrSRZTD1_FD_187600 | JGI IMG/M metagenome (GOLD analysis project Ga0207428, IMG submission 187600) | Populus rhizosphere microbial communities from Tennessee, USA - Rhizosphere MetaG P. TD hybrid SRZTD1 (SPAdes) (version 3) | ecosystem: Host-associated > Plants > Roots > Rhizosphere >...
TGCTCCCGGAGGAAGGCACGACCGGCCGGGGACGAACGGAACGCGCGTTGGGAAGAGGGCTGCCCGCATCGGCTCGTCGCCATCGGTGAGGCTACTCGACGATGGTAACCGCCGTCACGCCGGGGGCAGGGCGATGGGTTCGCTGAGGGTCGGTTTCCTGGGGCGAGGCCTCGACGAGCGGGTCATCGCGACCGCACGCTGCGCGCGGGAGGGTGGCCGACTCCCTCCACCGCCGCCGTCAGCCGCAGCCCTCGCCGGGGCGATCCGCGCAAGCTGTCCAGCAGTTCGTCGACCACCGCTGAACGCAGCGCGCCCGGCCCGAGCACGGCTCGTAGCACTACGGACGTCAGCGCGGGGCGGGCCCGCACCTCCGACAGCACGCCGTCACGCAGCTCCGGCTCCACGGAGTGCTCCGGCAAGAGGCCGAGCGCCGTGCCTCCGGTCAGGATCGCGCGCTTCACACCCTCGATGGTGCCGATCGCCTGCATCCGGGGAGCCGGGACCTGGGCCCCATCGAACAGCTGCCGCAGCGCCTGATGGTAGTTGCCGGCCGCATCGCACATGTAGAAATCGCAGGGCCGGAGCTGGTCCGGGGTGGCCTCGCGGCGCGCGAGGGGATGGGTGGGGGCGCCGAGGATCAACAGACGCGCCTTTGCCAGGACCGTGCCGCCTTCACGTCCGGCCTCAACCTCGAGCACCAGGCCGACATCGCTCTCACCTCTGGCGATCCGGTCGCGGATCTCTTCGCAGCGTCCGGTGAGCACCTCCACGCGCACCCCCGGCCAGCGTGCGCGCAGGGCGGCCAGACGCGACGGCAGGACGTAGGCGCTCACGGACTCGACGGCGGAGACGACCAGCGTCGCCTTGACGTCGTTCGACGCGCCGGCGAGCGCTCCGACCAGCTCGCTGGTCAATTCGGACATCCGGCGGGCGTACGCGAGCAGGATCTCGCCCGACGCCGTCAGGGCCATGCCTTTCGCCGTCTTGCGGAACAGGCCGACGCCGAGAGTGCGCTCCAGCGCGCTCAGCGTCTCGGAGACCGTCGACTGCGAGATGCCGAGGGCGCGCGCCGCCCGTGTATGGGTCCCGGCTTCGACCACCGCCGCGAAGACCCGAAGTTGCCGAAGCTCGAGCTCGGCCTTCATCGCGCCACCTTACCATCGGCCTCCCCGATAGCCAGCATCGGCATTTTGGTGCGCTCGCCCGACACCTCTACGGTGGCGCCATGCCCTTCCTCGAACCGCCTCCGAGCACGCTCCTGGTCATCGATGTTCAACAGGGCTTCGACGCGCCCTCCTGGGGCCGACGGAACAACCCGCACCTGGAGCAGCGGGTCGCCGACCTGCTGCGGGTGTGGCGCGCCACCAGGCGCCCGGTCGTGCACGTGCGCCACATGTCGACCGATCCGTCGTCGCCGCTGCGGCCGGGCCAGCCCGGGAACACCTTCAAGCCCGAGACGGCTCCCGTCGCGGGCGAAGTGGTCATCGAGAAGAGCGTCAACAGCGCCTTCATCGGGACCTCCCTGGAGATCGATTTGCGACGCGCCGGATGTCGCGGCCTGATCATCGTCGGGCTCACCACGAATCACTGTGTCTCGACCACGGCCCGCACGGCGGGGAACCTGGGCTTCGTCACCTCCGTGGTGTCCGACGCCACGGCCACGTTCGATCGCGTCGGGCCCGACGGTATCGAGTATCGCGCCGAGCTGATCCACGCGATGGCCCTGTCGGACCTCCACGGCGAGTTCGCCACCGTCGTCGACACCGCCGCCGTGGTCGCCGCCGTGCTCGTCCCCGCCTCTTCCCGGAGCACGCCATGAGGCTCACTCGCATCGTGTCTTTCATCTGGAGCCTCGCCCTCGCCGCGGGTCTCGCCCTGGGCGTTGCGGGTCCCGCCGCTTCCTCGCCACCCGCCCCGGGGCCGGGGCCGAAGGGCGTCGAGATCGGCGACGTCGATCGAGCGGCCGATGCGTGCACCGACTTCCATGCGTTCGCCAACGGCGCCTGGCGTGCCGCAAACCCCATTCCCGCCGGGCAACAACGCTGGAGCCGGCGGCTCGCCACGCGTGCGGCGAACCGGGAGCAATTGAAGGCGCTGCTGGGGGAGCTCGCCGCCAACGCGGATCGGCCCCGCGGCAGCGTCGAACAACTGCTCGGGGATCACTTCGCGGCCTGCATGGACGAGCCCGCGATCGACGCCATAGGTGTGGCCCCGCTCGTTCCGCTGCTCGCCGACATCAACGCCGTCCAGGATGGCGCTGGCGTCCAACGCATGATCCGCCGCCTGCACGAGCTGGCCATCCCGGCCCCGTTCGTGGTCACCGGGGCTTCGGACTATCACGATCCGGCGCGCGTCATCGTGAACGTCGCGGCCGGCGGCCTGGGTCTGCCCGACCGCGAGTACTACCTGGGGTCGGAGCCGCGCTTCGCGGAGGCGCGCGAGAAGTATCGAGCGCACGTGGCCGCCGTCTTGGCGCTCGGCGGAATGGCGCCCGCGCCGGCGGGGAAGGCGGCCGAGGAGATCCTCGCGCTCGAGACCCGTCTCGCCGAGGCGAGCCTGGCCCCCGCGGCCGCGGCCGACCCGGCCGCGACGGCTCACAAGGTGACGTTTGCGCAGCTGCGCGCGGGACGTTTCGACTGGGACCGATATTTCGCGGAGGCCGGGCTGCTGCGGGCGGATCTCAACGTCGCCGAGCCCGCGTTCCTGGAGCGATTGGACCGCGAGCTCGAATCGACGCCGGTGGAAGTGTGGAAGGCGTATCTGACCTGGCACCTGCTCGAGTCGGCGTCGCCCTGGCTGGCCCGGCCATTCGCCGAGGAGTCCTTCGCCTTCAAGGATAAGTACCTCGGCGGCGCCCGCGAGATGAAGCCGCGCGCCACGCAATGCCTCGAGTCGACGGAAGCGCTGCTCGGGGAGCCTCTCGGCCGCAAATACGCCGAGCGCTACTTCCCGCCCGCGGCCAAGAGCAAGGTCCAGGAGATGGTGCGGGGCTTGCGCGCCGTCCTCCAGGAGGAGATCGGCGGGCTGACGTGGATGGCTCCCGCGACCAGGCAGCAGATGCAGGCGAAGCTCGCCGCGTATGACGTGAAAGTGGGCTATCCCGACTTCTGGGCGGACACCTCGTCCCTCGTCATTCGCCGGGACGCGTTCTGGGCGAACGTCGCCGCGGGCCGGAGGTTCCTCGTCGACACCGACCGCCGGCGCGTCGGGCAACGCGCGAGCCGCGAGATCTGGCAACTGCCGCCGTCGTCACCCGACGCGTACATCGACGTCCCGCTCAACCTGATGGTGTTGCCGGCCGGGTTCCTGCAAGCGCCCGCGTTCGACCTCGCCGCTTCGGACGCGGCGAACTACGGCGCGATCGGCATCGGCGTGGCCCACGACCTCACCCACGCCATCGATACCCTGGGCGCCGACTTCGACGCGACGGGTCAGCCGCGGAACTGGTGGACGGAGCCCGATCGCGCCGCCTTCCAGAGGCTCGGCCAGTGCTTCGTCGATCAGTACGACGGCTACTTCATCGAGCCCGGGGTTCATCACCAGGGGCGACAGGTCCTGGGCGAGGCGATCGGAGATCAAGCCGGCGTGCGCGTGGCGTACCGGGCGCTGGAACGGTCGATGCAGCGTCACCCGATCCCGGTGATCGACGGCTTCAGTCCGGAGCAACAGTTCTTCCTGTCCTGGGGGCAGTTCCGCGGCGCGGCCGAGAGCATCGAGCTGCAGCGGCAGCTGGTGAAGTCGGATTCCCACGCGATCTCGAAGTACCGGGTGATCGGCCCTCTCTCGAACTCGCCGGAGTTCCAGCAGGCCTTCGCGTGCCCAGCCGGATCGGCCATGGTGAGGCTGCCCGAGCGGCGCTGCGCGGTATGGTGACCGAGGTCAACGAACCGGCGTGGCCAGCGTGTCGTGATGCGACTGGATGAGCGAGCGCAGGTAGGGACCGATGCGGTCGTCTCCTTCGAACCCGGCGGCGCGCGCGGCGGCCGCCGAGCGGTCGGGCGGGATGTCGTCCCGCTCGGCGAAGTGCTTCCAGCTCCGGTAGGGCCCGATGGTGAAGGCGTCCCAGGCCGCTCCGAACTCCCGCACGAAGATCGCGTTGCGCGGGCGACCCAAGGCGGCCAGGTAGGCGTTCTCCATCTCGCGCTCGCGAACAAGGTCGCCGCGACGGCCGGCCAGAGCCACGAACATCTCGATGTGATAGAGGCCGCCGGCGGCGAACCCCTCCAGGCGTGCGACGTCGGGACCGCGGACGAGCTCGTCCTCCTGCCAGGCGACGAGTGCCGGGTCCGCGAGTGGTGGCGCGCCGGCGAGATCCGCGTAGCCGGCCACCGGCGCCAGCACCATGAGGTCCCACTGGTCCCCCTGCGAATGGCGCAGGACGAGGCCGCGTCCCTTCACCGCGGCCACCAGATCGAGCAGGCGCCCGGGCGCGGCCCTCAGGAGGGTCATGCGGTGCAACGTCTCACCGCGCATCGAGGGCGCGGGCGGCTCCTGGGCCCACGCCCCCGAGGCGCAGACGAGTGCGCACAGACCGATGACGACCGCGAAGCGTTTCATGTGCGCAAAGTATAGGTCGGGCGGTCAATCGATGAGGGTGACCGCCTTCACGCCGGGGGGCAGGTCGGTGCCGCTCGCAACGTAGCCCACCGCGCCGCTCGTCTTCGCGACGTACAGGAGCACTTCATCGTCGGACGCCTTCACGATCGGTGGCCGCAGGGAGGACGCAGCCACGGAGGCGAGCTGCTTGCCCCAGTACTGCACCACGGCCATGACCGGCATGTGGAGCACGCTCTCCGAAAAGCCCTTGCGCACGGGGGAGGTGCCGGACTGATCGACCGGGCTGGCGGGCGAGCCATCCCCCCAGCGCACGGCCTTCTTCAAGAAGACCGCGGCGAGGTCGGCACGATGCACGCTGGTGCCGGCCACCGAGGAGTTCACGACGACCACGAAGGAATCCGTCGCGTCCGTCGTCCCCATCATGGCCAGGAGGAGGGTGGCGGCCGCGAGGGGCGTGAGGGGCCACGGCCTCACGCCCCGAAGGAGTCTCATCAGACCCTCAGAATGCGAAGCGCGCACCGAGCTGCAGCTGGCGCGGCCCGCCGTAGCGCGCCGTCGTCGGCGCGAAGAGGGGCTGCCCGGCGGTGGTGACCGGCGCCTGGGGTGTGCCGAAGTTGCTGATGGCGTCGCCCCCGTAGTTCTTGTTGGCCGCGCCCGTCGTGTTGAACAGCTCCGCGATGAGGTCGAGCCGATTGGACTTGCCGAAGCGGATTGCCTTGACGAGGCGGAGGTCGAGGTCGAAGAACGAGGGCTGCCGGAATTCATTCCGCCCGGTCACCCGGCCGGCGACGATGGCGCGGTCGTTGACGTCGTTCCCGTCGTTCTGGGTGTCGAAGCCGATCACGGCCGTGTACGGGATCGCCGAGCGCGCGAGGAGAACCATCCCGAAGGCGAAGCCCCTGGGCAGGTCCGCCACTCCGCTGAGGCTGACGGTGTGGCGTGCATCCTGCTTCGACCAGGTCCACTCGGGGGCGACGTCGAACGGGTTGAGCACGGTCTCGCGGTTGAAGGCGCGCTCGTTGGAGTCGTCGTCCTTGTTCCAGGCCAGGGTGTAGGTGGCCTGCGCGTTCAGGCGGCCGTAGCGGGCCTGCACGCTCGTCACCACCGCGTCGTAGCGGGACTTCGCGGTCGACTCGTTGATGGAGAGTATCCCGATGGTGGAATCCGGCCGCGTCCGCGGAAAGACCGGCATGCCCGTCGCGTCGATCGTGGGCGCGAAGAGGTTCCGGTCCAGCCGGCGTTGCAGATGGTCGGTCGAGATGTGGACGTAGTTGAGCGAGGCGGCGACGGCCGTGCCGATCTGGTGCTCGACACCGGCGGAGACCTGCTTCGCGCGCGGGTTCTTGAAGTCCGGGTCGAACCCGACGACCTGGGGCGGGGCCACCTTGACCCCCGGCGGAAGCGCGGCCAGGGAGTTCGGGAAAGTGAGGTAATTCAGAACCGACCGATCCACCCGGCTGTCGACGGCCACGGTCGTGATGCCGTTGTCGGTGAAGACGCGCTGGAAGAGGTTCGCCGGCGTGCGGGCGGCGTAGATCCCGGTGGTGGCTCGGACGACGGTACGTCCGCGGCCGCCGGCCGACCAGGCGAGTCCGAGCCGCGGCTGCCACATGGAGAGGTCGTCCGGGATCCTGGCGGTCTGGGGCACCGCGGGGTTCGGCCGCGGGGCGGCCGGGTTCCACTGCCCGTCCCAGCGCAGGCCCGCATCCACCGTCACCGCCCCGAACGTGGCCCGGTCCTGGGCGTAGAAGCCCAGCTCGCGCTGGCTGGCGTCGTAGAGGAGGTCGCCGTCGTCGAAGGCGGCGAGGGTCTGGCGATAGCGGCTGATCCGGCCCGCCTCGTAGTCGGCCAGCGAGCTGAAGTCGTAGCGGCCCTGGATGTTGCTCTCGCGCTTCTGGCGGACGGGAGTCAGGTTGAAGTCGACGCCGAAGCGCAGCCGGTGCTTCTCGAGCATGACGTTCAGGTTGTCCGCGACCTGGTAGCGGGAGGCCTCGAACACGCGAGGCCGCGCGGCGTCGCCGCCGAGCGTCCCGAAGCCGCTGATCGAGATGAGGGGCTGCCCCAGGTTCGGCTGCTCCAGGCGGTCGTCGGTCCCCAGCTGCGCCGTGAGCTCGTTCAGGAGGCTGGTCCCGATCATCGACGCCAGCGTGGCCTTGCCGCCATGGCTCTCGGTCGTCCGCAGGTAGTTCGTCTGCTCGGCCTGATCGATGGGCGGGGAGTCGAAGTTGAAGTTCTCGCCGTGCAGCCGCGAATAGGTGTACTGGACGGTGAGACGGTGAGCCGCGGAAAGACCCAGGTCGAGGCGCGCGAACACCGCCGTCGGGTTGTTGGTCCCGTGGTGCTCGCCCTCGAGGGCGGCGAGGGTGGAGGGCACCACGACGCCGGCCGGCTGCGTCTGGAAGTCCGTCACGAACGGGACGCGCAGGAAGTTCTGCTCGGCGGCGACGAAGAAATGGGCCCGGTCGGCGGCGATCGGTCCGCCCACGGCGCCGCCGAACTGGTTCTGCTGGTTGTCCAGCGAGCGGCCGAACGCGTCCGCCGACGTCAGCCGCCGGTTGCGGTTGAAGTAGAAGAGCTCGCCGTGGAGCGCGTTCGTCCCCGACTTCGTCACGACGTTGACGAAACCGGCGGCGGTGCGGCCGACGCTGGCGGAGGCGCCGGCCCGCACGACCTGGAACTCCTCGACCGCGGCCTGGGGGAAGAAGAAGACGCCCTCGTTGCCCCCGCGCTGGTTGCCCTGCAGGGGGTCGTTGAAGTCGGCGCCGTCGATCGAGACGTTGGAGTTGATCGAGCGCTGGCCGGAGATCACGAGGCCGGAGCGGTCCGATTCCTGGATCACGGAAGGCGTGAGCAGGATGAAGTCGGGGAAGTTCCGACCCCGCGCGGGCAGGTCCGAGATGGAGCGCGGGTCGATGGTCAGGCTTCCCGCGGGGTCGGCCTGGTTGATCAGGCTCGCCTCCGTCGAGACCGTGATCGGCTCTTCCGCCGCCATGGCCTTGAGGTCGATGTCGACGGTCTGCGTCGCCCCCACGCGCAACATGACGCCGTCGCGCTTGCTGGCCATGAACCCGCTGGCGGTCACTTCGAGCGAATAGCGGCCCACGGGCAGCAACGGCGCGACGAAGCGCCCGTCCGCGCGGGTCACGACGGTGCGCGCATAGCCGGTGGCCGTGGCCGTGATCTTGACGCTGGCGCTGGGGACGGCCCTGCCGTCCGGACTACGGACCGAGCCCTCGAGGGAGGCGCCCCCCGACTCGGACTGGCCGACGGCGTTCGTCGCGCCGGGGCCGGCCGCGAGAAGCCCGGCCAGAAGAAGGGGGAAGTATCTTCGCATCATCAAAGTCCTCCGAACGCCGGCCCTGATGCGCCCGTTGCACATGCGGAGCCGCAAAATAGATATAGAAACTTCTATATCCAACACGGAAGCCCGCTGTCTCTCCTGCGCGCGCCCGACCGCCGACGACCCGCGTCGACCCGGCACCCGCGACCGCGGTCGGAGTGCAAGTGGGCGGCCAACGGCGGTAGCGACGGTGGACCAAGGGTTTGGGGCGAATGAGGGGGCGATCTGCTTCCGGAATCCAGGACGGTCTTCCGGAGACCCGGACGGCGGATCGGATCGTCTGGGCTACTCGTCGGCGATGGCGCAGCACGACGGGCGTCCCCGATGCTCGGATTCGGAGACGCCTTCCGCCCGGTTCAGGAGCGTTCTATTCGCAGACGCCGCCCTCGACGCTGCAGACGTCCACGCTGGTCACGTGATTGGCCGCTGGGTTGTAGGGGAGCCCTTGCCCCGTCACGTTGGTGACGGTGTACGTCCACTTGGACCGGGAGCCGCCCGCTCTTGTCACCCAGCAGCTTCCGTCGTAGTTGGTCACACAGCGAACGACCGAACCCGAGAGGAGCCATTTGCCAGTCACGGTCACACCGCCGACGGGATAGTGGTCGTTTCCGAAAACGTAGACGGTTGCAATGGCGACCCAGGCCCCGTTCTCGAAGATCCACGCATCGGGCTCGAGAAACTCCACGTGCATCTCCGTGGGCGCTCTCCTGAAGGATGCCGTGATGCTTCGATTGCCCGCGGACACCGTGCACGTATCGCCCGGGCTCGCCGCATTCGTGGTGGACAGCGCGTCACAGCCCTGCCACTGGGTGAACATCGAGCCCGCGTTCGGGGCGGCGACCACAGAGACACTCGTCGTACCGTCCGACACCTCGGAGCAATCGCCGCTGGTCACGCCCGCATCGGTCGAGCAGGCGATCCCGTTGGCGGTCATCGTCCCGCTGCCGGTGCCGCCGCCCAGCGTTTTCAGGTATGGCGCATCGACATACAGTGCGTTGGTCGCATTTCCCCAAGCGAAGCTGGTTATCGGGGTGCCGTGCATGTCCAACGCCAGTTGGGGGTTCTTGGCGGACTTCCCGCTGCTGTCGCGCGCCAGCGTGCGAACGGATTCGTCGGCGCCTGCGCAGTTCGGGTCATTGCAGTGCATCACCGCCAGCCCTCGATCCTGCGCGGCATACGCGTACGCAATGACCGGGTTGCCGTGCAGATCCAGCGCGACGGAGGGCCAGTAGCCGTAAGGAGCGACGTCCTCGATCGACTCATTCGCCCCCGCGCAGTTGGCGTCGTTGCAATGGACCAGCCTCAACCCGGTATCGCCGTCGTGGCCGATGACGGGGTTTCCGATGGAGTCCAGAACCAGGGAGAGGGCAGACCCGGCGGTATCGACTTCCTGGAGTGACCCGGTCGCCCCGGCGCAGTTGGGATCATTGCAGCGCAGCAATTTCAACTCGTCAGGCGCCTCGAGAACTATCGAACTCGCGTAGGCAATGACCGGGATGTCCTGCGCGTCGAGCACGAGCTCGATGTCGGTCAAATGCCGTAACGGTTCCAACGACACGAGTGGCTGGTCCTGATGGCTCACGCAGTTGGGATCGCCACAACGGACCACCGACAAGGCGCTGAGAGCAGCGTTCTCATAGGCAATGACGGGATTGTCGCTGTCGTCGAGCGCCAGCGACGCGGTCGTGGCGGCATTCACCTCCACCGTCACGATGGACTCGTTCCGGCCTGCGCAGTTGGGATCGTTGCAGTGAGCAAGCCGCAAGTCGTACATCGGATACTGCGGGTTGCTGCCCAATGCCACGTAGCTGATGACCGGATTGCCATTGCCATCCAGCGCCAGCGATGGATTGGACACGGCCCCGGCGTTGTCGACCATCTGGATCGACAGATTGCCGGTACAGGTCGGGTTGCTGCAGTGTGCCAGTTTCAGACCATGGGAGCTTCCATAGGCGACGAAGCTGATGACGGGATGGCCGTGGGAGTCCAGTACGAGCGAGACATTGGGCTGGATATTGTCGGCGAGCGGCGGGTTCAGGCCGGCCGCAGCATCGGGCACGTCCAGAGCCAGCGCAATGGCCATCAACACGACTGCGATCAGAGGCGCTGAGACGCGCTCTTTCCTGCGAACCAAGGACCACATTTGTTTCACCCTCATTTCTCATTACCAGGCAGTCAGGTCCAACTCGTCGAGCGGAGTCAGGGCCTCGCCGCGTGGCACACCGTTCGTCGTGGTCCACATGCGGCTCTCCCTATCCACGGCAACTACACCGCGGCGCAACAAAGGTTGATCGGGAGAGGACAGGGAGTGGCCGATGTCACACGCCATCCCTCGGTAGCGGCTCTTTAGCAACTGTTTAGCCGGCCTCTGGGGACAACTTGCGGGCGGCTGCCTATCGTCCGTCGGTCGACCCAATCACCGAGGTGAATCATGTCGTCCGCGGCGGAGCAGGGTCTTTCCGACTCCGAGGGCGTCGAGGATGCATTGGTGGTCAGCCAATGCCTGGCCGGGGAGCCGGAGGCCTTCGAGGTACTGGTGGCGCGCTACCAGCCGGTCCTCTTCGGCGCGGCCCTTCGGATGCTCCGGGACCACGCCGACGCCGGGGACGCGACGCAGACCACCTTCGTCAAGGTCTTCGAGAAACTGGAGACCTACGATTGCCGGTACCGCTTCTTCAGCTGGCTGTACCGGATCCTGCGCAACGAGTGCCTGAACGTGATCCGTGCGCGGGCGCCGCTGCAGCCCCTGACGTCCGATGTGGCCACCATGGCCGACCCCCTGGCCGCCTTCGAGCAGGTCGAGCAGCAGCGCCAGGTACAGGCCGCGCTATTCGCCTTGCCGCGGCGCTACCGCGACGTCGTCGTCCTGCGACACTACGCTGGGCGCTCGTACGCGGAGATCGGGTCCGCCCTGGGCATCCCGGAGAAGACGGTGAAGTCCCGGCTCCACACGGCCCGCCGGCGGCTGGCGCGGCGGCTCGGCCCAGCAGCTCTTTAGCAACTCTTTAGCCGCGCATTGGGGACATCCTTGGCTCCGGTTCCTATCGTGCGCCCATCGTCCACGGACGACATGGAGGTCACGATGAACAGGGTTCTGTCTCTCGCAATCGGCGCCGCGCTCCTGGGCGCGCATTCTCCGACTCCGTCGACCGGGTCGGCGGCGAACCACGGCCGGCCGGGGGACGCGGTCGTTCTGGAGTGGAACGCCGTCGCCGTCCAGGCGGTCGGCGCCAGCGCGCCGTTCCCCTCGACGCGGGCGATGGCGATCACCCAGCTGGCGGTTTTCGAGGCCGTCAACGCCATCACCAGACGATATACGCCGTACCTCGGGCCCCTGAGCGCTCCGGACGCAGCGTCCCCGGACGCGGCGGCCGTGGTCGCGGCCCATGACGCGCTCGTATGGTTGTTCCCTGGCCAGCAGGCCTTCCTCGACGGCAAACAGGCGGAGTCGCTGGCCGCGATCCCCAACGGGCCGGCCAAAGACGCCGGCGTCGCCGTCGGCCGCAGCGCCGCCGCCGCCGTCATCGCGATTCGGACCGGCGACGGCTCGGCGCCCCCTCAGTTTCACACTCCGGCCGACGATGCGCCCTACGAGTGGCAGCCGACGCCCAGCTGCGCCAGCGCCCCCGCCAACAACCGCGGCCTGTTCCTCCACTGGCCGCTCGTGAAGCCTTTCGGCGTCAAGAGCTCGGCCCAGTTCCGAGCCCCCCGGCCGCCCGCGCTGGCCTCTCGCCGGTACGCGCGCGATCTCGCGGAGGTCAGCGCCGTGGGCGACACGAACAGCACCGAGCGGCCGCCGGATCGCGCCGACGTGGCGAAGCTCTTCGCGGCACAGCCGCCCCACCGGGGCTGGAATCTGGTCGCGCGCCAGCTCGCCAGCGCCCGCCACGACGACATCACGAAAACCGCGCGCACGCTGGCCGTCATGAACATGGCGCTCAGCGACGTGCACATCACCGTGTTCGAGTCGAAGTACTTCTATCGCACCTGGCGTCCGGAGACCGCGATCCGCCGCGCCGACGAGGACGGCAACCCCCGGACGACATCGAACCCGGATTACACGCCGTTCGTCGTCACTCCCTGTTTCCCCGGATATCCGTCGGCGCACGGCGCGGGCGGGGGGGCCGCGCGCGTCGTCCTGGAGCGGGCCTACGGTCGCCGAGGTCACACCCTGACCATCACCGACGCCGGCGCGCCCGGAATCGAGCTCCACTATTCCAACCTGCGCGACATCACCGACGACGTCTCCGACGCGCGTGTCTTCGGAGGCATACATTTCCGCTTCGACCAGGACGCCGGGAACGAGATGGGCGAAGACGTCGGGCGCTACGACGACCAGCACCTTCTGCGGCGGTCGCATCACGAGCACGACGAGGATTGCGACGAGGACGAGGACGACGGCGAGTGAGGCGCCGTCGCGCGCGGAGGGACGCTAGGGCGCGAGCCCGACGCGGCGGACCATCGCCTCGAAGCGCGGCTCCGCGCGCAAGGCATCCAGCTCCGGCCACACTGTCAGATACACGAGATGGAAGGCCCGCTCGGACGCCGCTTCCTCCAGCCACCGCAGGGCCTCCTCGCGCTCGCCGAGAGCCGCGTGGGCCACCGCCAGGCTGACGGCGGACGCGTAGTGATCGCGGCGGAGCCGGAGGAGCTCGTCGACGACGTGGCGGGCCTGACGCGGGTCTCCGGCGGCGGCCTGGGCGGACGCGAGCGTCCCCAACATCAGGGGGCTGCCACCGGACAGCCTCACGGCCTCGCTCAGCTCCGCCACCGCCTCCGCCCGTCGCCCCTTCTGGAGGTAGGCGCGCCCGAGATACCAGTGCCCGACACCGAACTCGGGAAAGAGGTCGATCGTCTTGCGGCATTCCTCGATCGCTTCGTCGGGGCGGCGCGAGAACAGCAGCGTCGCCCCGACGAAAGCGTTGAAAACCGGTGAGAGTGGGTCGAGCTGCTGGGCGCGCCGCGCTTCCTGCCGCGCTTCTTCCAGGCGGCCCGTCGGGGTGAGGTAGTGGACGGCGTACCACTGGTGCGCCGTCGCGTAGTCCGGGTCGAGCGCGAGGGCCTGGCGCCATTCCTGCTCCGCGGCGGTCCAGTCCCACTCGTAGTTGCCCTTGATGTGCGCGAGCGAGACGTGGGCCTCGGCGAGGGTGGGGGCAATGGCGAGGGCTTTGAGGGCCGCGGCCGTCGCGCGCGGCATCGCGTCTCGAGGCCGCTCGTATTCGTAGTAGGCCAGGCCGATATGCGAGTCGGCCACGCCGACGTGGGCGCGCGCGTAGGCCGGGTCCCTCCCGACCGCTTCCTCGAACAGCGCCCGCCCACGCTGGAAGCCGTCTCGCGTCCGCTTGTTCCAGAAGAAGCGCCCTTTCAGGTAGAGGTGGTAGGCCTCCACGTCTTCGGTGTCGTGCCGAGCGAGGAGCGTGCGCTGGGCCTCGGTGAGCCGGAGGGCGAGGGCTTTGCTGACGCGCTCGGAGATCGAATCCTGGAGGCTGAAGATGTCGCCCGCCGGCTCGTCGAAGGACTCTGCCCACAATGTCGCCCCGTCGCGGACGCGCAGCAGCCGCAGCGTGGCGCGAAGGCGTCCGCCCGCGGTCTGGATGCTGCCCTCCAGCACCGCATCCACGCCCAGCTCACGTCCGGCGGCCAGGGGATCGAGGTCGCTTCGCACGTACTCCCGCACCGCACCCGTCGAGCGCACGATGACCGTCCTCGTACTGCCCAGGCGCGTGATGACTGCGTCCGCCATGCCCAGGCCGAGGTACTCGTCCTCTCCGCGCGTCAGCGAATGGAAGGGGAGGACGGCCACCGACCTCGTGACGGCGTTGGTTTCCGGTGGCGGGTGGCGCGGCCACAGCGCGATCCCTATCGAGGCCGCGACGATGACGGCCGTCGTGATGGCGACCCGTCGCGCGCGTTGGCGGCTGGGCAGCCGCGGCAGGACGGCTTCATCGGCGGGCGACTCCGCGACGGCGGGCGCTTGCGGCGTGCCTTCCGCCTCGCCCTGGCCGACCTCGCCCTCGCCGACCTCGCGGACATCCGCGACGAAACGGTATCCGTGTCGCGGGACGGTCTCGACGTAGTGTCGGTCCGTTGGCCCTTCGCCCAGCGCCTTGCGAAGCGCGGACATGGTGACGGTGAGGTTGTTCTCCTCGACGGCCGCATCCGGCCATACGACGTGCATCAGCTCTTCCTTGTGGAGGAGCCGGCCCGGTCGCTTGACGAGGGCCTCGAGCAGGTCGAAGGCCTTGTCGGTCAGGGGGACGGGTTGGCCGTCGCGCCGCAGGCGCCGTTCGCGCGTCTCGAGGCGGAACGGACCGAACGAGTAGGACTCGTTCCGGGGCTCGGTTGAGGGAGGGCGCGCGCCAGAGGACATGCGGGAGGCCGGCCCATCGAGCGGCCGTGGCCCATTCTAGATCGGAACGTCCGGGCTACTCGTTCCGGAACGAGCAGCGGGGCGCGCAGTCCAGATCCTTCTCCTTGAGCCACGTGAGGATGGCGTCCTGGTAGCCGTCGCAGGGCCGACGCGGGCCGGTCGTCTCCCGGTCCTCCCGGATTCCACCGGTGCGGCACTGCAGCATGTTGTGGTTGCAGCTCGGGAACGTCCGGATGGTCAGATCGGCGTCCACGCCGCTCCCGATCGTCTCCCTGTAGAGCGCCATCGTGCTTCGCCAGTCGACGACGGAGTCCTTCTCGCCGAAGAGCGCGAGAACGGGACAACGAATCGCCTTCAGGATCTGCCGGAAACCCGGCACGTAGATCATCAGGCCGGACGCCTCGTCGAACTGGGGGTGTTCGGCGATGAGCGTCCTCTGCTGCCGCCGATAGTCCGCCTCGGTGACGTCCCCGCCGAAGAAGGACTTGTAGAAAGGGTCCTGTCGCAGATTCCGCGTCGCCCGCTGATTCTCCTCGAACGAACCGCCCTTGCGGACGATCTCGTTGCCGCGTCGCCACTCCCCGAGCAGCGACCGGATGACGGACTCGCTACGGCCCTCGATGCGGAGGTTGGACTCGAGCAGGTAGCCGAAACTCTCCTTGTCGTCGGTGCCGCTGACGGAGATCCAGAAGGCGACGGAGGGAAGCTTTTCGATCACCAGCGGGGCGATCCAGCCCGCGCGGCTGATGCCCCACAGTCCGATGCGGTCGGAACCGGCGATGCCGCGACGCCTCAGCTCCGCGATTGCCGCCAGCGTCTCCTGGGCGCTGCTCTGAACCGTTTGGGAGTGGTCGTATTCACCCTCGCTCTGGCCGCAACCCGCCTTGTCCCACAGGTAGGAGCCCAGGCCCGCCTCCGCGAAGCGGGTGCGCAGGTCGTAGTACCACTTGCCGGCGACGACGTCGGTCTTGCCGTGGCCCAGCACGAAGACCACGATCCCCGACGGAGAGCGATCCGCCGGCAGGTCCAGCGTGCCGCTCATCCGCCTGCCATTGAAACGGAAGTCGAAGCTCTCCGTCTTCATGGGTGCCGCGGCGTAGAGCGGGCACGCCAGCAGTGCGAGAGCGATCGCGGCGGACAGCCTCCTCACCTGGGGACGACGTCCGTGCGAACTCCTGAAGCGTCGGGCATGGGTGTCTCCTCGGCCTTCGAGGATACGCCCGAAGGTCAGTTCTTGACTTCGAAGCGTCGCGCTCCTGACCACGCACCCGGGCTTCCCGACGGGCCGTTGGCGCGCACTCGCCACCACATGCGCCGCGTGGGCAGCGTGCTGGTGCCGAGCGACGAGGCGCTCACCGTCTGGTCGAGGACAAACGGCGCCGCGAACGTCTGGCTGTCGTCGATCTGGATCGTGTAGGTCGCGGCCCCCGCCACGTCGCTCCAGTCGAACAGGATGGCCTGCCCGGGCCGGAAACGCGCATCCACCGCGGGAGCGACGAGGGAAGGAGCGGGCAGGGCGCCGCCGCCGGGCGGCGGCGCGGCCTGCACCGTGAACTGCCGCGCGCCCGAGAAAGGACCGTTCACGCCGGCCGAGTTGACGCTGCGCACGCGCCACCACAGCGTCCCCGTGGGAAGGCCCGTGATCGTCGCGGTCGAGGCGCTCACGGTCTGGCTCAGCGTCAGGGGCGTGGTGAAGCCGCTGGAGTTGTCGATCTGGAGGACGTAGCTCGTGGCGCCCGCGGCGTCGGTCCAGTCGAGCGTGACGGGCGGGGTGATCGTGGCCTGGTTCGCGGGGCTGAGCAGGCTCGGTGCGGACGGCGCCGGCGGTGGCGCCGGCGGGCCGACGGTGATGGCGGCGAACTGGAAGGCGCCGTCGAGCGCGGCCGAGAGCTGGACCGTGTTCGTGAAGGACGATGGGAACGTCGTCACCGTGAAGCTCGCGCTGGTGGCGCCGCCGGGAACGGTGACGCTCGCCGGGACGCGCGCGGTCAAGGGCTGGTTGCTGCCGAGGTTGATGCTGACTCCCACGGCGGGCGCGGGCGCAGACAGGGTCACGGTGCCCGTGGCCGGATTGCCGCCCGCGACGCTGCCCGGAGTCACGCTCAGGCCGGTCAGCAGGGGCAAGGCGGGATGGATGGTGAGCGGCTGCGACAGGGTCACGCCGCCGCCGCTGACCGAGATGGTGACCGTCGTCGGGGCCGTCACGGGCGCGGTCGTGATGTCGAAGAAGCCGACGCCGCTGACCGCGGCGACGGTCGCGAACGGGGGGACGGAGGCCAGGGCCGGGTTGCTGCTCCTCACCTGCACGAGCTGGTCGTGGCCCACGCCTTCCGCGGTGGTGACGACTCCTTGCGAGCCGTTCGTGGTCGATATCGGGCGGACGAAAAACGAGGTTGGCGCGGGACCGGGGGTCAGCGTGATCTCCCAGCGCGTGGTCACCGTGCCGGCCGCGGCCGTGATCACGACGCGCGTGGTCTCGGTCACGGGGCTCGTCTGGATCGAGAAGCCCGTGCCATTGACACCCGCGGGGATGGTGACCGTGGGGGGCACGAGAGCGGCGGGGGAGTCGCTGGAGACGCTGACCGCGAATCCCGAAGGACCGGCCAGGCCGTTGCCCTCGAGGTTCACCCACCCCGGCATCTCGGTGCCGCCCGTCGCCCGCACTACCGACTGGAGGATCTCGTCGTTCAGGGTCGGCGGGCGGATGGTGATCTGGCTCGAGGCGGACACGCCGTTGAGCGTGGCCCTGAGTGTCACCACCGTCGGCGTCGTCACCTGCCCGACCTCGATCGGGAAAGTGGCAAAGGCGTGCCCGCCCGGCATCGAGATCGACGCCGGGACGGGCAACAGGGACGGATGCGAGCTCGTCACGACGACAGCGGCGCCGCCGGCGGGTACCCCCGCCGTGAGCTGCAGCGCGATCTCGCCGGAGCCGCCGCTGTAGAGGACCCGGTCCGGGTTGCCCATCGGTTCAATCGAGACCGGGGTGGACGGAGCCGAGCTGATGGTGAACGTGCCCGTCTCGGACCAGTCGGTGTTCGCGTTCGTAGTGGGAGTGGCGAGTCCGTGCTGCGAGAGCACGCGCCAGAACTTGGGCCCGGAGGTGAGCGACAGCATCACCTGCGTCGGCTCGGTGTACTGGTTGAAGAAGAACTCGACGTTCGAGAACCCGGGGTCGGTGGCGACCTCCAGGACGTAGCCCAGGGGCTGCGGGTTCGGGACGTGCGCCCAGCGGAGCGGGACGGGCAGGGTGAGCGTCGGGTTGCCCAGCGGCGACAGCAGCTCGGGCGGCGGGCCGATCGGGTTGTTGAAGAAGCAGGAGAACTGGATGACGTTCGAGGGAAGGCTACGGACGCCCTCCTGGGGATTGTCGGCGCCGACCGCGAACACGCGTGCGAACCAGTTGCCTACGAACGTGTGGACGTACCCGTCGCTGTTGGTGGGGATGTTGTCGTTCCCGAACGTGGTGACGCCCTGCGGCACGTTGCCCACGGGGAAGCTCGGGTCGTTCGAGACCTCGAGGCGATAGGTGACGGCATCCGGGACCGCCGTCCAGTCGAAGTGGATGAACTCCCAGGGGTGGAAGGTCGAATACCCGCGCGTCGGCGCCAGCACGGGAGTGCCCGGTGTCCCCGGCCCGGCGCCGGTGACGGTGAAGCTCCGCGGCATGGACCAGGCGCTCGCAAAGGTCGCGTTGTCCACGGCCTGGACCCGCCAGAAGTACGTGCCGTTCACGAGACCGCTGACGACGTCGCTGGTCGTGGCCGGGCTCGTCGAGTCCGCGAGGACCAGCGGCGAGAAGTTCGCCGACCGACTGACCTGCCAGTTGTACCCGCCGTTGATCGCCCCGGGGTCGAGGACGGCCGACCACGAGATCGTGAGCGGCACCTGCACGGAGGCGCCGGAGGCGGGCGCGAGCGGTGCCGGCACAGCGGGTTGGGCCGCGGCCGGACCGGCGGCCGCCGCGAAACTCAGGGTGACAAGGGCGAGCAGGGCGTGCGTGCGCATAGGGCGACCTCCAGACGCGGACCCGGTCGCGGGGACGGTGATCCGCTCCGACGTGGAAACGTGATTCGACGCGACGAGAGAGCAAAGAACGTACCTTCTCGCCAACACGCCGATCCACGCGTGGATCCTTGGCGGAAGCGCGTCGGACCAAGCCCAGCGGCTTACGTCCGGCGTCGCCGGTTACTCAGGATGTAAGTCTTCGCGACGGGGAGAGGCGAGACGTCAGGGCAGGAGGCGCACGACGATCAGCACGAGGATGATCACCAGCAGGATGTGAATCAGGTTGCCGCCGGCGCGCAGGCGAGGCACCCGCCGCCGCCCGAAAAAGCCGAGCAGCCAGAGGACCAGCAGGACGACAATGAGGGTCTCGAGCATCATGCGCTCCCGCCCGGAGGTGGGCCCGCCGGTAGGAACAGCATACACGCGAGGCGGCGACCGATGCGGCGGTCGCGTGACCAGCACTCTTCATGGCCCGTGCGGTTCGATTGACGGCCACGGCTTCCGCTCCTTGACGTAGCGGTCGAGCCAGTCGCGCATCATCCGGTCCTTCTCCTCCCGAAACTCCGCCAGGCCGTGCTGCGCGCCTTCGAACAGCACCAATCGGAAGGGATGCTTCGCCTCCAGCAGGGCGGCCGCCATGGCGATAGCGTTCGTCTTCGGCTTGGCGCGCCAATCCGATGTGCCGTGGAGGAGGAGGATCGGCGTCGTCTTGTTCAGCGCCGCCGCGAAGTGGACGGCGGATCGAGCGGCCAGCTTCGCCGCGGGATCCTTGGCGTAGTCGGGAATCATCCGCGACCAGACGTCGACCATCTCGGGCCGGTCGCCGAGATTGAGATCGGCGAGCCCGGAGTTGACGATGGCGGCCGCGATGCGGTTCGTCTTCGTCAAGGCCAGGTAGGCCATCATCCCGCCGCGGCTGGCCCCGATCATCCCGATCGACCCCGTGTCGGCGCGGGGTACGGACTCGAGCACGGGAATCAGGTTGAGGACGTCATCCACGTCGACGCCCCCGTACTCGTCGTTGCCCTCCGCGCCGTTCGCGCCGCGATATTGGCTGGCCGCGACCACGTATCCCCAGGCCGCGATCTTCCCCAGGACGTCGGCCGCGCGTTGGTCGTCGAGAACGGACAGGCGCGTGTTGCCCCCGCGATTGAAGATCACGCAAGGAAGCCTCGCTCCTTGTTTCGGGATGGCCAGGTAGCCGTTCACCGTGAGCCCGTCGCTGCGATACGTGATGCGGCGAAGCTCGGTGTCGCCGGTCTTGTCAGCGAGGACGACCTCCGAGCTCAGGAGGACGCGCTCGTCGGCCGCCGCGCTGCCCGCCAGGGCGAGGATCAGAAGGAGTGTTTTCAGCATGGCCGAAACTCTAGCAGCGGTCGCCGCCGCGCCGTGGTCGAGCCAGGCTTCCTGGATCACGACCATGGGCGGCGGCGCGGACAGCGCGAACGCCAGCTATTCGGTGGCGCCCAATGCCGCCGGGATACCGCGCACCGGGTCGATCACCATCCCCGGCCGGCGGCCTCCGGGTCGGGATTTGGTGTCGTCTTGAATGCCAGCGCAAACCAACCCGCCCTCGCCGGCGTCTTAGCGACCAGAACCCGTGAACGGGCGAGGTGTGCCATGACCAACCTTCTGCGCGACATCCGATTCGGCCTTCGGCTCCTGGCCAAGAGACCCGGCTTTACCTCGGTGGCCGTCCTGACCCTGGCCCTCGGCATCGGGGCCAACACGGCCATCTTCAGCGTGGTCTATGGCACGCTCCTGGAGCCGTTGCCGTACCGCGACCCCGGTCAGCTCGTGATGGTGTGGTCGAAGCCCCAGCCCAACAGCCGCAACAGCACGGCCGCGGGCGACTTCCTGATGTGGCGCGCGGAGAGCACGGTCTTCCAGGGCCTGCACGCCTGGACGGGCCGGAGCTATGCGCTGGCCGTCGGCTCGAACCGCCCGGAGCAGATCGATGCGGCGCCGGTCACTCCGGGCTGGATCCAGAACTTCGGCCTCGTCCTGCAGCTGGGCCGCGACTTCATGCCCGAGGAAGGCCGGCCGGGCCAGGACGACAAGGTCATCCTCAGCCACAAGCTGTGGCAGGAGAAGTTCGACGGGGACAAGGACATCGTGGGCAAGCCGATCCGGCTCGACGGGCGCCCGCACACGGTCGTCGGCGTCATCGCCCCGGGGCCGGCGGACCGGGTGCAGCACCGGATGTACACGCCGCTCGCATTCACGCCCGAGCAGGACAACCACACGTTCCACTGGCTCTCGGTCATGGGCCGGCTCAGGCCGGGGGTCACGATCGCGCAGGCCAACGCGGAGATGGCGACGATCGCCAAACGGATCGCCGACGAGTTCCCCGACGCCAAGAAGGGCTGGGCCATCAGCGTCGAGCCGCTGCAGAACAACTTCCTGCCGCCCAGCACGATCAACGGATTGAAGTTCCTGCTCGCGGGCGTGAGCTTCGTGCTGCTGATCGCGTGCGCGAACGTCGCCAACCTGCTCCTGGCCCGAGGCGCGACACGCCAGAAGGAAGTCGCGGTCCGCCGCTCGCTGGGCGCGGCGCCGCGGCACATCGTGACGCAGTTCCTGGCCGAGAGCGTCGTGCTCGCCTCCATCGGCGGCGCCGCCGGTACCGTTCTCGCGCTGGCGCTCATGAAGGTCATCGTCTTCATGATGCCTGCCTTCACGCTCCCGTCCGAGGTCGACGTGCGGCTGAGCGTCCCCGTCCTCGTCTTCACGGTGGCCACGGCCATGCTGTCGGGCATCCTCTTCGGCTGCGCTCCCGTCGTGCAGGCGCTACGACAGGACATCAACGGCACGCTGAAGGAGGGGGGGCGTTCCACGATCGCAGGTCAGAGTGGCCTCCAGCGCGCGCTCATCGTGACCGAGTTCGCGCTCGCCCTGACCCTCCTGGCCGGCGGTGGCCTGGCCATCCAGAGTCTGATGAACCTCTCCCGCGTGGACCCGGGCTTTCCCACCGAGCGCCTCTTGACGTTCTTCCTCGGAGTGCCGCCGCAGCGCCTGCCCGATCCGGACAAGATCCTTCCGTTCTACGACCAGCTCCAGGAGAAGATCGGCGCCGTGCCCGGCGTGCAGGCGATGACGGTCGCCACCGGCGGCCCGTTCTTCGGCGGCTTCGGGATGGGGTTCGACCTGGCCAGCCAGCCGCGTGCCCAGGGCTCGAGCCGGCAGAACGCGTCCTTCCTGATGGTGAGCCCGGGCTATTTCAAGACCTACGGCCTGCAGATCGTCAAGGGACGCGGGTTCGACGAGCACGACGGCCCCGGCAGCCAGAAGGTCGCGGTCGTCAACGAGACCTTCGTGGCGCGTCACTTGAAGGGCAAGGACCCGCTGGGGGAGAGCGTGCGGGTGGACAGGCTCAGTCCGGGACAAGCGGCCGTCGGCGAGCCGGTCATCTGGCGCATCGTCGGAGTCGTGAAGGACGTCCGCAACCGCGGCCTCCGAAACGATGTGCGGCCGGAGATCGACGTGCCGTTCGCGCAGAGTCCCTGGCCCGGCGCGCGCGTGACGATACGGACGACGCACGACCCGAACGCGATCCGGACCAGCGTCGGCAGGATCGTGCAGGAGATGGACCCCGACCTCGCGATGGCCGGGGTCCGCACGGTGGAGGAGCAGATCCACGAGTCGATGTCCAACGACCGCTTCAACGCCATGATGTTCGCGACGTTCGCGGCCGTCGCGCTCCTCCTGGCCGCGATCGGGATCTACGGCGTCATGAGCTTCGTGGTGGCGCAGAGGACGCACGAGGTCGGCCTGCGCATGGCGCTGGGGGCCGACCGCACGCGGGTCGTCGCGCTGATCATGAAGGACGGGATGAAGACGGCACTCCTTGGCACGACCCTCGGCGGTGTCGGCGCCTACGTCGTGGGCCGGACCATGCAGGGGATGTGGTTCGGCGTCGGCGTGTTCGACGCCGGCCGCTTCGCGGCGGTCGCAGCGACGCTGATCGGGGCGGCGCTGCTGGCCTGTTGGGTGCCGGCCCGCCGCGCGGCGACCGTCGATCCGTTGGTCGCGCTCCGGGAGGGTTGAGAACGTAGAATCCACCCCGTGGTGGATGCCCGCGAGCTCGCCGCCCAGTACATGCGGCTGGTCGACGGCTTCGTGACCACGCAGCTCCTCTACGTAGCGGCCTCGCTCGACGTAGGCGGACGCCTCTCCGGAGGCCCGATGAGCGGACCGGACCTCGCCGCCGCCGTCGGCGTCGACCACGCCGCGCTGGCCCGGGTGCTCCGTGGTCTCGTGGCGGAAGGGGTCCTGGCCGAAGACGACGAGGGACGTTTCCGGCTGACGCCCCTCGGCGGCGGCCTCAGCTCGTTGCGTGGTGCCACGATCGCCAGGGGCGAGCTGTACTACGGTGCGGCGGCGGGGCTGCTCAAGACGGTACGGGAAGGCGGCACGTCGTTCGAGCACGTCCATGGCGCGAGCTTCTTCGACTACCTCCAGCGCCATCCCGACCAGTACCGCGTGTTCCAGGGTTCCATGGCCGGACGCGCGGAGCGGGAGGCCCGGGACGTGGTGGCCGGTTACGATTTCAGCGGCCTGCGCCGGCTGGTGGACGTCGGTGGCGGTCCGGCGGTGCTGCTCGCCGAGATTCTCCGCGCGACCCCGCAGCTACGCGGCGTGTTGATGGACCGCGAGGCCGTTCTGCCGCAGGCGCGGGCCCACGTCGAGCGCAGCGGCGTCGGGGACCGCGCCGAGTGCGTGAAGGGTGACTTCTTCGTGTCGGTCCCCGCCGGTGGGGACGCCTACCTCCTGTCGCGAGTGCTCCACGACTGGAATGACGGCGACGCCGGACGGATCCTGGCGAACTGCCGGGCGGCAATGAGCCCTGGTGCGCGGCTGCTCGTGGTGGAGGCCATTCTCCCCGAACGAGCGGGAGACGCTCCCGAGGTGATCAGGATGGACCTCCACATGCTGATCCTGCTCGGCGCCAAGGAGCGGACCGAGGCCGAGTTTCACCGTCTCCTTGGCGACGCCGGGTTCAGGGTCCAGCGCGTCGTCCGGATCGCGTCGTCCGCGGGCCTCGGCATCATCGAGGCCGTCATCGGGCCGGCTACGGCGTGACTACAGCGGCGCCACAGGGCCGTTCTGTGATCCTGTAGGACGCGAGCATGGCGGCGAAGTCGGCAGCATCCGGACTATCGTCCAGGGATCCCTCAAACTGATAGCGCCGGGGCGTGAAGTACGTGACCACACGCGCCCCGGCGACTCCGTTGTGCTCCACGACCGTCACGATCCGAATCGATCCTGCCTCCGGCACGTCTGACGCCCCCGACGACTCGATGCGCAGGGCATACTCACGGGCCCATGTCCCCCGCGTGGCCGCTTTGCCTTTTTCGTACTCGGCCTCTATGAGAGCGATGGCGCCCTCTTGGTCCAGAACGCGGTCGAGACGCCGGAATTTCCGTTGAACGGCATGGCCAGTTCCCGTCCGGCGCATCGTGAACCAGTACTCAGTGTCTCTATAGGTGAACCACTCGTAAGCCGGCGTGGGTGCGTCGACGAGGAGGTACGTTCCGTCACCGTTCGCCAAACACAGCGAACTCCCCTGCAATTGGGAGGCACGGACCGCAACCGGGGCGGGCGGAGGCATCACGAACACGAATGCGGTGAGGACCAGAAGCGCCATCATCGGCATCGACTCATGTTAGCTGAGCCTCATCCGGCACAACTCGACGCCGACTGTCTGCTGGAGCGTGCGTTCAGCGCGGGAACCGATCCGTGAAATCGGTGGCGACCCTGGAGGCAGCGGCAGCGTGTGGCCTGCGCGGCTTCGTCCGGGTGGCCTGAGTGTTCCCGACTCGCGCTCCGCTGTGCAGTTCGTCCCGGCGAGCGATTGTGTGGCTTAGACTCGCCGTGATGGGACTCTTGACCTTCAGCATCAACGTCACCCTGGACGGCTGCGTCGACCACCAGGAGGGAATCGCCGACGACGAGACACGCGCCTTCTTCACCCGCCTCATGGACTGGGCTTGACCCGATTTCGTAGACACCTGATGAAAGGTGGATACGATGTCACGCATGAAGGAAGAGGAGACCCGGAAGGGCCGACGGGCACGCCGGGCATTCACGGCTGAGTTCAAGGCCGGAGCTGTGCGGCTGGTGCTGGACGAGGGCAAGAGCGTTGCCCAGGTGGCGCGGGACCTGGATCTCACGGCCACGGCGCTGGGACACTGGGTCTCGCAAGCACGAGCGGATCGGTCCCAGGGAAAGACCGGGCTGACGACCGAGGAGCGCGCGGAACTGGCCAGGCTCCGCAAGGAGAATCGCGAGCTTCGGATGGAACGCGAGATCCTAAAAAAAGCCGCGGCCTTCTTCGCGAAAGAGAATGCATGAGGTTCGCATTCATCAAGGAGGAGAAGGCCACCTATCCCGTGACCGCGCTGTGCCGCGTTCTGGCCGTCTCTCGGGCGGGCTTCTACGCCTGGTTCGGGCGACCGGAGTCGGACCGAGACCGCGAGGACAGGCGCCTGGCGGCCTTGATCGAGGCGTCTTATGAAGGCAGCCGGCGGACCTATGAAAGTCCGAGAGTCCACGCGGACCTGATCGCCGAGAACGAACACCTTGGCCGGAAGCGGGTAGCGCGGCTGATGCGGCAGGCCAGCCTCAAAGCGCGCGTTCGTCGGCGCTACAAGTGCACGACGATGAGCGAGCATGACCAGCCGATTGCACCTAACCTGCTTGCGCGTCGATTCGAGGCCGCGCTTCCGAATCAGCGATGGGTCACGGACACCACGGAGCTGCTCGCTGGAAACGGCAAGCTCTACCTCGCCGCCGTCCTCGACCTCTACTCGAGGCTCGTCGTCGGCTGGGCGGTCAGCGCGGTCAACGATCGCCATCTCACCCTCAATGCGCTCGACCAGGCTCTGCGGAGGCGACGCCCGGAGGTGGGATTGCTTCACCACTCGGACCAGGGCAGCACCTACGCGAGCGCCGACTACCGGAAGGCTCTGGCCGCGCATGGGATCACCTGCAGCATGAGCGGCCGCGGCAACTGCTACGACAACGCCGCCATGGAGAGCTGGTTCTCGACTCTGAAGTTCGAGCTCGGGGAGCGCTTCGACAGCGCCGCCGAGGCCAAGCGCCAGCTCTTCGACTACATCGAGGTCTTCTACAACGTCAAACGGAGGCACTCGTCTCTCGGCTACGCGACCCCGTCCGAGGTCGAGCAGCGATACCCTGTCGGTGATCAGCCGGCGGCATAGAGAAACTGTCTACCGAAGCGGGTCAAGCCCACCAGTATCGGAAAGTGAGATGAGCGCGAGCAGCTCATGCCCTGAGTGCGGCAATCCAATTCTCATCGGGATCATCATTCGAATAATCGCTGGGGGAATCTTCAAGAAGATCTTGAACTGGTTCCGGCACACGACGGTTGGCGCATCGACCCTATGCTACGCCTATCAGTACACGACAGCCGACGGCATGTGTACCTACCAGATCACGCCCTGGTGCAATGCGGTCTGCGCCCAACAGGTGCAGTTCTTCCACAAGTCCGCCTCCGGGCTGTGCGAGGCGCTAGTTCAGAATAACGTGGCATGGACGCGCACCGGAAGTGCCGCACCAAAGTGTCTTGTCATCGGCCTCTCTTATGCGAACCCCGGATGCCGGTGCGAGACTCTTGTGAAGTAGGTGGACATGGTGACTGGTAGCGTCGTGATGGTGGGATCGTTGTTGATGACGTCTGTGTTGCCTGGCCGGCCCTTCGAAGCCGAGTACGAAAGGCGAGTCTCAAGGGCGGGCGGCGAGGAAATCGAAAGAGGTACGATCGCCGTCGACGGACAGGGGCGGGCGCGGACA
>Ga0207428_10001355_pt1 | contig 26090 bp, 19 predicted proteins | sample RhiMethybrSRZTD1_FD_187600 | JGI IMG/M metagenome (GOLD analysis project Ga0207428, IMG submission 187600) | Populus rhizosphere microbial communities from Tennessee, USA - Rhizosphere MetaG P. TD hybrid SRZTD1 (SPAdes) (version 3) | ecosystem: Host-associated > Plants > Roots > Rhizosphere >...
TCGCCCGGTGATCCGCCGCACCCTCGGCCAAGCGACGGCGGTGTGGCTGGGGCGGAGCGACGGTCGCGCGGATCACATCAGCCGCCGACGGCATCGTCAGCACGCGCGCGGACGAGTCGTTTTTCCGCGGCGTCGAACCGGAGCGAGGCCCCAGCCATACCGCCGCCGCTGGGCCCCACGTGCGGTCGGGGCTTACGCTACGGACACTTCGTAACGCGCTTGAAAAGGCGTGCGGTCTACGCGCCGGCGGCTTGCGTCAGTTCCTGCGGCGCGGGCGCGCGGCGGCGCGCCAGGCGCAGGCGCAGACTCTCGATGAAGACGTAGTAGACCGGTGTGATGTAGAGCGTCAGCAACTGCGAGACGAGCAGGCCGCCGACGACGGCAAGACCCAGCGGGCGCCGCGACTCGGCGCCGGCGCCCCAGCCGAGGGCGATCGGCAGCGTGCCGACGAGCGCGGCCATCGTCGTCATCATGATCGGCCGGAACCGCACGAGACAGGCTTCGTGGATCGCCTCGGCCGGCGTCTTCCCCTGGCGCTGCGCGTCGACGGCGAAGTCGACCATCATGATGCCGTTCTTCTTCACCAGCCCGACCAGCATGATCACGCCGACGAAGGCATACAGATTGAGCTCGGTCTTGAAGATCGTCAGCGTCAAGAGCGCGCCCAGGCCGGCGGCCGGGAGACCCGAGAGAATCGTGATCGGGTGCGTGAAGCTTTCATACAGCACGCCGAGCACGATGTAGATCACGACGATTGCCATCAGCAGCACGAGACCAAGCCCGCGCAGCGAGTCCTGGAACGCCTGCGCCGTGCCCTGGAAGGCGAGGATGATCGACGCAGGGAGCGTCGAGGTGGCCGTCGATCGGATGTGCTCCACTGCGTCGCCGAGGGCGTAACCGGGGCTGAGGTTGAACGACACGGTCACGGCCGGTAGCTGGCCGAAGTGATTCACCTGGAACGGACCGACCGCCGTACTCAAACGCGCCACCGACTCGAGCGGAATCAGCCGCCCGCTATTCGATCGGACGTAGAGCAACGACATCGCCGCCGGGTCCTCCTGGAATTCCGGTGCCACTCGCAGGATGACCTGATACTGATTGTTCGGCGCGTAGATCTGCGACACCTGCCGTGTGCCGTAGGCGTTGTACAACGCCGTCTCGACCTGTGACGCGGTGAGTCCGAGCATGGACAATTTGTCGCGATCCATCTCCACCGTGACGAGCGGGTTGTTCACCTGCAGATCGCTGCTGACGTCCTCGAACCCGCGGCTCTGACGGATGGTCTGCTCCATCACCGGCGCCCACTTGTACAGCTCGTCGGTGTCGGTGTCCTGCATCGTGAACTGATAGAGCGCGCGATTCTGACCGCCGCCGCCGAGATTGATCGGCGGCTGGTTGATCATGAACGTCCGGATGCCAGGGATCTGGGCGAATCCTGGCCGCAACTCCGCGATGACCTGGTCGACGGTCTTGGTGCGCTCGGTGCGCGGCCTCAGCTCGACGAACATGCGACCCGTATTCGAGCCGCCGGCGCCGTTGTTGCCGAGCAGGCCAACATTCACGCCGGCGCTGGTGACATCGGGGTGCTTGAGCAGCATGTCGGCGACCTGCAGCTGGTGCTTCACCATCTGATCGAAGCTGATCCCTTGCGCCGCCTCGGTGTTGACGTTGAACCGGCCCTGATCCTCGCTCGGGAGAAATCCCTTCGGCGTGGCCTGGAACAAGTACACCGTCGCCACCAGCAGACCGACTGAGACGGCCATCGTCACCATGCGATGGCGAAGCGTGGCGGCCAGCGTGCGCCCGTAGATCCCGCGACACGTGTCGAAGACCCACTCAAATGCGTTGTAGAGTCGGCTGTGCCCTTCGGCGTGTGGCGGCCGCAAGAACCGGCTGCACAGCATCGGCGTCAGGCTGATCGATACGAAGCCGGATATCAGGATCGCCGCCGTGATGGTGACCGCGAACTCGTGCAGCAACCGGCCGACGACCCCGCCCATGAACAGCACGGGAATGAACACGGCCACGAGCGAGATCGTCATCGAGAGAATCGTGAAACCGATCTCCTTCGACGCGTCATAGGCCGCGCGGAGCGACGACTTCCCCATCTCCATGTGGCGCACGATGTTCTCGAGCATCACGATCGCATCGTCCACGACGAAGCCGACCGAGAGCGTGAGCGCCATCAACGACAGGTTGTCGAGGCTGTATCCGAGCAGATACATCACCGCGAACGTGCCGACGACGGCGCCCGGCAGCGCCAAACTGGGGATGATCGTTGCCGACACGTTGCGCAGGAAGATGAAGATCACGAGCACGACGAGCCCCATCGTGATCATCAGCGTCAGCTTCACGTCGTGCACCGACTCGCGAATGGTCAGCGACCGATCGCTGCGGACGTCGAGGGAGATCGCCGCCGGCAGTTGTGCACGAATGCCCGGCAGCAGCGCCTTGATCCGCTCGACCGTGTCGACCACGTTCACGCCCGGCTGTTTCTGCACCGACAGATAGATGCAGCGCTCGCCGTTCTGCCAGCTCGCCGTTTTGTCGTTCTCGACCCCGTCGTAGACGTGCGCGACTTCGTCGAGACGGACCGGGTTGCCGTTGCGATACGCGATGATCGTCGGACCGTACGCCGCGCCCCGAAGCAGCTGGCCGTTCGTCTCGACCGTGAACGTCTTCTCGCCGTAAATGGTGCCGGTCGGCAGATTCGAATTGGCGCTCTGAATCGCATTGGCCACTTCGTCGATGCCGATGGAGCGGGCCGCCAGCTCGCGCGGATCGACGTCGACGCGCACCGCGTACTTCTGCGAGCCAAAGACCTGGACCTGCGCGACGCCGCTCACTGTCGAGATCCGCTGCGCCATGTTCGACTGCGCGTACTCATCGATCATGGACAGTGGCAGCGTCTTCGATCGAAGGACGATGAAGAAGATCGACTGGTCGGACGGGTTGACCTTCTGATACGACGGCGGCGCCGGCATCTGCGGCGGCAACTGGCGCGAGGCGCGGCCGATCATCGCCTGCACGTCCTGCGCGGCGGCGTCGATGTTGCGGCTGATGTCGAACTGCAACTGGATGTCGGTGCCGCCCTGCGTGCTGGTGGAGTTGATGCTGGTGAGGCCGGAGATCGTCGCGAACTGTTTCTCGAGCGGCAGCGCCACGGAGGAGGCCACCGTTTCGGCGCTCGCACCCGGCAGCGACGCGCTGACGCGAATCGAGGGGAAGTCGACGCTCGGCAGGTCGGCGACCGGGAGCTCCTGATACGCCAGGCCCCCGAACACCAGGATGCCGAGCATCAGGAGCGTCGTCGTGACGGGACGCTTGATGAAGATGGCCGAGAGGTTCATGACGTCCCCTTCGTGCTCACGGGTTCCTCGGCGCGTCCTGCACCCTTCACCGAGATGAGGCTCCCCGGTACGAGACGCAGATGTCCGTCGGTGACGACGGTTTCACCCGGCTTGACGCCGTTCGCGAGCACCGTTTCAGCAGCGCTCGTGCGGCTGACGACGACCGAACGCATTTCAACCGTCCGGTCGTCTTTGACGACGAACACGTACTGGCCCTGCTGACCTGTCTGCACGGCAGCCGTCGGGACGACGATCGCCGTCGTTTCGTTGGTCAGCGTGACGGTGACGTTGAGGAACTGGCCCGGCCAGAGCCGACGGTCGTCGTTCGGGAAGGTGCCCTTCAGCTTGATCGTCCCGGTTGTCTGGTCAACCTGGTTGTCGACGAACGAAATCCGACCGACCGCAGGTGGGGCCTCGTCCTTCGGTGGCGTCGCCGTCACACGCAGTGCGCCTCGCGCCATGTACCGCTTGAGCTCGGGCAATCGCGCCTCGGGGATAGCAAACGTCACGGAGATCGGCGCGATCTGATTGATGACCACGAGCGGCGTCTGATCGTTGGCCCGCACCAGGTTACCTTCGTGCACTTGCAGCGCGCCGGTCCGGCCGGAGATCGTCGCGGTGATGGTGGCGTACTGGAGCTGGACCTGGGCGTTCTCGAGCGCGGCGCGGTCCGCGTTCACAGTCGCATTGAGCGCCGTCATAGAGGTGCGCGCCGTGTCGACCTGCTCTTTGGTCGCGATGCCGCGGTCGGCGAGCTCCTGGAAGCGTTTGAACTGCGCCGCGGCGTTGGCCGCCTGGGCGATGTCGCGATCGAGATTGGCTTTCGCCTGCTCGAGCGCCGCCTCGAGCGGGCGCCGGTCGAGCGCGAACAGCACCTGCCCAGCCTTGACGTCGTCACCCTCGGTGAAATTGACCGCCGTCATCTGACCGGTGATCTGTGAGCGGATCGAGACGCTCGAATACGGCTCGGCGGCGCCAATCACGGTGATCTCGATCGGCATCGACTTCTGGACCACCTGGGCCACGGTCACCGGGACTGCAACTGCGGCGCCTCCACCGCGGCCCCCGCCGCGCGCATTCGCGGTTGCGGCGGCATCCTCGGCGGCGCACCCCGCCGAAAGCACGGATATCGAGATGACGGCGGCAGAGAGGAGAGCTGGGATACGGTGCATGGGCTCCGAGGGCCGGCGAGCTCGCACCCCACCGCGCGGGGGTGCGCGGCGGAGACCCGCTCTGGCCCGCTCAAGATCATATATGCGAACCCGCGGGAGTCGTCGGCCGACTCGCGTTTTTGCCCTACCCGATATCTACTGCAAGGCCCTGTCCCGTCTTTACCCAATGAGGAAGCGGATGTTAGGGAGATGTCTCCCTTGCTCCGTTCCTCCTGTTAATCCGTTTCCTCCGTCGCCTCCGTTACCTCGAGCGGACCGTGACAAAATGATGGCCGCATGAGCACACTCAAAATCAAAGTTATCGTGGGCAGCAGCCGTGCCAACCGCTTCAGCGAGAAGGCGGCGCAGTGGATCTACACCGAGGCGCAAAAGCGCTCCGATCTCGACGTCGAGCTGCTGGACCTGCGGGACTACCCGCTTCCCTTCTTCGAGGAGGCGATGCCGCCAGGGATGGCCAAGGACGGCTACACGAACCCGGCCGTCGTGAAGTGGCGCGACAAGGTCAGGGAGGCCGACGGCTTCATCATCTGCTCGCCGGAGTACAACCACGGCTACCCCGCCGTGCTCAAGAATGCACTCGACTACGTCTACTACGCCTGGAGCCGCAAAGCCGTGGCGTTCGTGAGCTGGGGCGGCGCCGGCGGAACCCGCGGTGTCGAGCAGCTCCGACTGGTCGCCATCGAGCTCGATATGGCGCCGATCCGTTTCGCGGTGCACATTCCGAATCCATGGTTCGTCAAGGACACGAGCGAAATCGCGACCGACGTCAACCAGCAGAGCGCCAAGGCGCTGCTCGATCACCTGACGTGGTGGGCGGGCGCCCTCAAGGCGGCGCGAGAATAACGTCGCGCTGAGCCCAGGCGACACGATCGGCGTCGTTCACTTCACCAGGAACCGTGGGCGGCGTTCAATTTCCCCCGGCGCCGCCTTCGCCCGAGCATGTTCGCCGGCTTCAGGTCGTTTGGTCATCGTTCCGGCTCCGCGCGCGCGGGGGGGGGGGACAGTAAATACACACAGATCGAGGTGCCTTGATTTGGGGCGGTTCGTATGCGGAGTCGGCCGCCAATCAGCTGGGCACGCTCTCGCATGCCGATCAAGCCGAGCGGGGACGACTCCGTCCGTGTCCGCTCGAGATCGAACCCTCGTCCATCGTCTTTGACGATCAGCACGATGTTGCCGACTCTCCGCTCCAGCCGTACGGACACGCAACGAGCGGCCGCATGCTTGGCGACGTTGTTGAGCGCCTCTTGAACGATTCGGTACAGGTGTGTGGCAATTTCGGGCAACACGTCGTCGTCGCCGATTTTGCGAACGTCGAACACCGCAGGGATGTCGATCGCGACGGACCAACGACGAACGAACTGTTCGACGGCCGGGACCAACCCGAGATCGAGCTCGGGAGGACGCAATTCCGTGGCCACGAGGTGCAGACGCCGATCCAGATGCTCGACCATCTGCTGCACCGATCGGAGTTGTGGCGCGGCTGTTGGACCCGCGGCTCGAATGGCGCTCTCGAACATCATCCGAATGGCGGTGAGCTGCTGGCCGACATCGTCATGCAGATTCCTGGCGATGCGCTGACGTTCTTCGTCGATCGCGGCAAGCAGACGGTTCGCGAGCGCCGAATGTTCTCTGGCCGTTCGCGCTCGTTCGCGTTCGATCTCTTTACGTTCAGTGACGTCGATGATCGACGTGAAGTACTCGCGTTGATCCTGGCGCCGAGGCCGACAGACGAAGTTGACGTCGCGGCGACCATCACTCGTCTGCAGCGTGAGTTCGACGCACACCTCGGCACCATCGCCCGCGCGGCAGCGCCGCAAGAAGTCCATGTACTGGCCTCGCGACTGACGAAGGATGAAGCCAAGTAACGGCAACCCGTAGAGTGTTTGTCGCGAACGGCCGAGGAATGCCGAGGCGGTGAGATTGCACCGGCGGATGACACCCTCCGGATCCAGTGTGAGGTAGCCGGTCGGCGCGAAGTCGTACAGCTCGACGAACTGGTCGTGCGTCTCTTCGAGCGCCGACTGCGCGTGTCGCAGTGCATCGTTCTGTGCGAGCAGCTCGTCCTGATACACGGAGATCTCGTGCACCAGCGACCCGTGGTCATGCTCGTCGAGCTTCTGCTTCTTCACGCGTTCGATCTCAACGTCTGGCCGCGACCGTCGGGCGCTACCCATACGACATCCTTGCTACCTTTCCCCCAACGCGGTCGGTCTGCCGGTCGCGTGGGCTACGACGACTCCGCGACGTCGCCGGCCAATGTGCCGTCCGTGAGCAGGACGAGCCGTCCGGAGCTGCCATCGTACGCGGGAAATACATGGGCGTTCAGCGCAATCGGCGACGACTGTTCCGCAGGTCGCACGGTGAGATCGAACTGACTGAGCGGTTCGCCCTCACTGCCGATGGCAGCTTCGAACTGATCGACCCCGGAGACCAGACGCACGTTCTCGGTCAAGAGGCGACCTTCAATGCCATCCCCACGGAGTCGCAACAACTCGACGAATTTCTCGTTGGCCGACACAATGCGCCACGCGGAATCGACGAGAGCCATCGCCGCGGGTGAGCCGCGCAAGATGGTCTGTGCCAGCGCGGTTGCCGATCGGACGGAGGCCTCGTATCGCTTGGGCGCATCGATGTCGAACAACGCCAGCACCGCTCCGTCGATCTTGTTGTCGAGGCTCCGATACGGCCGGACGCGCAGGGCGTACCAACGGCCCTGCCGATCCTGCACCTCCCGCTCGACCATGGAAATGGTGTCGATACATTCGGCAATGAGCTGCTCGAGACTGGCCCCCTCGATATTGGGGTTGATGTGACCGATGAAGCGATCGACATCACCCGGAATGAGGTTGAGCACCCGCTCCGCCATCGGTGTGAACCGCCTGATGCGCATATCCGACCCGACGATGACGATCGCAATCTGAACGCTGGCCAGCAGATTGAGGAGGTCGCCGTTGACGCGGCTCAATTCGTCGTTCCGGCCCTGGAGCTCTTCGTTGACGGTATTCAGCTCTTCGTTCGTCGACTGCAATTCTTCCTTCGCCGTGTCGAGTTCCTCATTCGTACTCTGCAGCTCCTCGTTGCTGGAGAGGATCTCCTCGTTCGCCGATTGCAGTTCCCCGTTTGCCGCCTCGAGCTCCTGTATCACCGACTGCAGATACTCGCGGCTCGCCGCGAGTTCACGCTGGAGCGAGTGCACCTGTGACTTGCCTCTCTTACCGGCCTCAGCGGACGCCGAGACGTCCTGGCTGGGCTGAACCACGCGCAGTCCGTGCTGGTCGAACAGCACGAGATAGTGGATCCGACTGGGCGAGGCGAGCGGGATCACCTCGAGATCAACCCGCAGCCAACGCTTGCCCGATCGCACTCGTAAGCCAGATCTCCGCACCGTACTCCGCGACTTGCGCGCCGCAGTGACCGCCGAACGCAACCCGTAGAGCAGGCCTTCCTTGGCCATCTTCAGCAGGCTCAGGCTGGCCTGGCCCGGCGCCGGCTCGAGGAATGCGCCGGTCTGGCCCCTGAACTGCACAATCTGCATGTCCGCATCGATGACCACCGCCGGCGGGGCGTATCTGTCGTTGATGACGCGATTGACTTCGGTTTGCAGCACCCGCTCGACGGTCGGCAGATCGGCCGGTGCTTTCTTCACCGTGGCCCTCAACGCGGTGTGATCCACAGGAAACGCCGCCGCCGGGGCGGCCGCGTTCGGACGTTTGCGATGAACGCGATATTTCTTGTCCACCAGAGAAAACAGCGTGGCCTGTGCTCCGACGGTCTCGGCCTGGCCGAGCACAAGGAAGCCGTTCGGGTTCAGCGCGTAATGGAACACCGAGAGGAGCTTTTTCTGCAGCGGCAGATCCATGTAGATGAGGACGTTGCGGCACAGGATCAGGTCGAGGCGCGAGAACGGCGGGTCTTTGGTCAAGTCCTGGCGAGCGAAGATGCACATGTCGCGAATCATCTTCGTGACGCGGTAGCCGCCGTCGTGCTTCGAGAAGAAGCGGCGCAAGCGGTCGGGTGTGACATCGGTCTCAATAGCTTGCTGATACACGCCGGTCCGAGCGTGTTCGATGGCCCCCTCACTCACATCGGTGGCGAAGATCTGGACGCGAACGTCCGCCCGTTGTCTGGCCAGAAACTCCACCAGAAGAATCGCCACTGAATAGGCCTCTTCGCCGGTGGCACAACCCGATACCCAGACGCGAAGCGGCCGATCTCGCAGCCGTCGCTCCACGAGAGCCGGGAACACGTCTCGCGCGATGGCCTCGAACGACTCGGGTTCACGAAAGAACCGGGTGACATGAATCAGCAGATCGCGATACAAGTTCCGCACTTCCGTACCATCTGACCGGAGCAGGCGGATATAGTCATCGACGTCCCGCAATCGACGGAGCGTCAACCGCCGAAACAGTCGTCGCTTGATCGTCGGCAGTTTGTAATGCCGAAAATCGATGCCACAGGCGGGACGAAGGACGTCGAATATCTCCTCCAGCTGCTCGTCGGTGATCTCGAGGTCCGGTGGACTCACGTGAACCGGATCGACCCTCGCGGTTCGCGTCGCGAGGTGCGAGAGCTTCGCTCCGATTTCTTCGGGCGTGAGTACCAGGTCGATCGCACCGGTGGCAATGGCGGCCCGTGGCATGCCGTCGTACTTCGCCGAGTCCGGCGACTGCGCGATGGTGATGCCGCCGGCTTCCTTGATTTTGTTGATGCCGATCGAGCCATCCGAGGCTGTGCCCGACAAGACGACCCCGATCGAACGGCGTCCCGACATCGCGAGCGAACTGAAGAACGCGTCGATCGGGGTGTACTGAGAGCGGTCGGTCGGTCGTGGGCCGATCCGCAGCTCGAGGCCGGAGATGAGCAGCTGCGTGTTCGGAGGAATCACATACACGTGATTTCGTTCGACCAACAGGCCTTCCGTCACCTGCACGACCGGCATGGTGGTGTGCGCCGACAGCAGGTCGACCAATGCGCTTTCGTGCTGTGGCGCCAGATGCTGCACGAAGACGATGGCGATGCCGGGATCAGGGGCCAGCGCGCGCAGCAGTCCGGTAAAGGCTTCCAGTCCTCCTGCCGATGCGCCGACCCCGACGATCGCAAAATCGCTCGCCTTGCTCGCCTTGCTCGCCGACGCGGGCGGCACGCGAGCGGACGCCTGCGTCGCTTCGGCCGGCCGCCGCGCACGGCGCGTCGGTCGCGGCGGTTTCCGAGTGCGAGGCGTCTTTGAAGATTTCTTCGTCATCGCGTGCCTGCGCGCGTTGTTTCGACACTCGCGGGCAGCGAGGCCGGCAAGTGCTGGACCGCAACGCCCTAGTCTATGCGCGTGCCGGCGCTGACGCGAGCGGGGCTCGCGGAGCACTCAGGTCAGGTTTTGCCGCAACGTGAGCTCTTCAGGGCACTGGGATAACAATCACCTCATGTCCACACCGACCGATCGACTCCGCGAACTCGGCCTGACGCTGCCTGCTCTCCCGACACCCGCCGGGACCTACGTTCACGCCGTCCGGACCGGCCGACTGATGTTCCTCGCCGGCAAAGGGGCGAACACCGACGAGACCGGCAAGGTCGGCCGCGAGATCTCACTCGAGCAGGCGTACGAGAACGCGCGGCGGACAGGGCTCGTGCTGCTCGCCGTCATGGCCCACGAGCTCGGATCGCTGGATCGGGTTGCGCGGATTGTGAAGGTGTTCGGCGCGGTGAATGCCGTGCCGGAGTTCGCCGATCACCCGAAGGTGATCAACGGCTGCTCCGATCTGTTCGTCGCGGTGTTCGGCGAGCGCGGCCGCCACGCGCGCACGTCGGTCGGCATGAGCTCGCTGCCGAATCAGATCCCTGTCGAGATCGACGTCGTCATCGAGTGCGCCGAATGACCGGACTTGGTCCTTGGGCCTTGGTTCTTGGTTCTTGGTCCGTCCTATAGTCCTTGGTCCGTCCTTGGTCCAGAGTCCTTGGTCCGCGGTGGCGCCAGTCAACGCCCAGGGACCAGGGACTAAAGGACGGACCAGGGACCTCTAGGACTACGGACGGACCAAGAACACAGAACCAAGGCCCAAGGACTGTCTTTACGCAGCGGCGCGGGTGTTTTCGATCTTGTCTCGATCGCGGGAGGGCCACGGTCCGATGGCGCCGACGCGACGACGATAGTCGGCATACAACGGGAACACGCTTTCGAGGATCGCCTCTTCGTATTGCATCCGCATCCGGATGCAGAACGCCCATCCCAACAGCACGACCGCGATCACGACAGTCGGGCGTGTCAGGAACAGGCCCGCGTACGCGAGACAGCCACCGCTGTAGATCGGATGCCGCGCGAACTGGTAGGGACCAGTCGTCACCAATCGTCGTGCCGCCGGTTCCGTCGCGAACGCGAACTTGAGATGCCAGATCGCCCAGATCTCGATCGCGACGCCGAGGATGCCGAGGGCGATTCCGGTCAGGCCGAGCAACGGGTTCGACGTCACCGTCAGCCACTCCGGCTTGACGAACGACGCGAACTGCACGAACGCGAAGACGCCGAAGCCGCCGGCGTACGACACGACGCGGCCCATCAGGTTCTGTTCGAGGCGCTGCGGACGATCGCGGATCAGGAACGATCCGCCGGCAAAGACCATGTGGATGATCGCCGGCATGAGAAACAGGGTGAGCGCCGGCGCCTGCACGATCATCACGGCGGCGATCGCCAGATGTCCGAAGCACCCGAGCCAATCGCTCACACGTCGCCTGCTGAGGGTGTGGGCGAGCGGGAGAGCCAAGATGTTCGTAGAAGTGCACGCGACGTGCCGCTGTGCAATTCCGTGAGGATGCAGCAAAAGCGAGGCGCGGGCCGAGTGCTCTCTGCCCGCATGCCCCACAAAACCGTCAGCGACTTACTTCTTCTGTTCCTCGGCGCGGGCGGCGCTCAGGATGTTGTGCATCCCGTAATTGCCTTCGTGGCAGGCGTACTCGAACGGCTGCTGGCTCTCGTCGGCCTTGGTCAGGTTCATCGCGAACGTCCATGGACGCGCCCAGGTGTGCGGATCGTCGAACGTCACCGACCATTCCACGGTGTCGGGGCCGAGCAGGGTGAACCGCTCGATCATCTTCAGGTGCTCGCTCGATCCGCGATACGGCGTCTTGTCAGTGAAGTTGGTGGTCTCGACCACCAGCGTGTTGCCTTCCCAACGCCCGCGGGCATCGCCGACGTACTGGCGGATGCTGTTGGCGACGTGAGGTCGGCTGTCGAGTGGAATCACTCTCGTGTCGTGCACCATCTCGTACGTGATCGTGACGAATCCGGGGCCTTGATGAATGCGATACGAGTTGCCGTAGATCGCCGGCATCATCGAGCCGGGAATGCCACGAGTGATGCAGCGATCGTAGAGGCTGCGATCCTCCCATGAGTCCGCGGGGCCGCGTCCCTTCCTCGCGGCCTGACGTTCGGTCGCGCGCGTTCGCGCTTCGGCCGTCTGCGGCGGCACTTTCCCGTCGGGCGGATCGGACACCAGCCAGGCGCGGCTGTTGGCGGCGTTGTAGTTCTCGAACCAGTGCATCGGGCTGGTCGCACCCGGGAACTCACTCAGCGTCGGTGCCCGCTCGATGGTCTGCTGCTGCCGCTGCTGCACCAGTTTGGCGAGCTCCGCTGGAGAGACGTCTTCGACGCGACGGCCAGCGAACTCGTCGGGCCGTTCGAACGGAATCCCGCTCTCGTCGCTGTTCGTGAACACGCCCGCGATGTCGGGATCGCCCCACGGCGTGCGCGGGGCGACGTAGGTGCCGCGTGGCGGCAGCGTCGCCACCTTCTTCCGCTGCGGGACCTCGCCGGGCTTGATCGGCTGCGCGCGCTGCGGCGTGCCCTGAGCGAGCGCTGGCGAGCCGAAGGGCGCCTGCTGCGCATCGAGCGTCAGCGACAGCCCGAGCACGCCGGCCACGACCATGAACGAGATCACTCGTCGCTTCATGACGTTCTCCTGTTCGTCATCGCCGGAACATGGCGATGCGATCCCCGCGGAACGAACCGACCCAGATGTCGTTGCCGACTTCGACGGCAACAGTTCCCGCGCCAAAGGCCTCGATGTTCGGCCGTTCCAGAACTCGTTGCACTTTCATCGTCTTCGGGTCGATCTTCACGACCACCGTGCTCTGCGATCCCGGCGCGGTGTCGCGCTGTCCGGCCGCGAGCAGCGTGCCGTCTTTGGCCCAGCGGATGTTATCGACACGGAAGCCGAGCGGGATTTCATCACGCTTCGGCGTGGCGGCGCCGCGCGAGAGCCGGAAGAACGACTGCGTGCCCCATGCGGCGACGTAGAACAACTTCCCATCCTCGGAAATCTCGAGGCCGTTCGCGCCCGCGGCCTCGCTGCCCGGGACTTTCTTCCAGCCTGAGCCGACGTGCCAGTCCCACAGCTCGCCGTTCCGCTCACCGGCCAGCATCTTCGCACGGCTCTCCGTATCGATATTGCGCGCCAGGAAATTGGACGCGACGAAGCCGCCATCGGCGAGCCAACGAACCGAATTCAAGCCGATGGGATCAGGCGCGACGGCGCATCCGATCCAGGTCAACGCCGGCGTAGCCGACCGCGCGTCCAACTCGAACACTTCGATCGACTCGCGGCTGCCGTGCGCGACCACCAGCAAGCGATGAACCGAGTTCCTGCCGGGCTGCAGCGATAGCCCGTGTGTGCTGAACTTCGCCTTGGCCGCGGCATCCGGCGGCCCCGGACAGCCGGCGTACGCCTTTGCGTCGAACCGCTCCTTCGCCGACGCCGACGGATACGCCACCAAGCTGACCCGATCGCTGACGCGAACGAGATTGACGCCGCTGCCGCCGAACGCGGACGCGACGACCCACTGGCCGCCCGGCACGACGACAAGATCCTCGGGACCGTTCTGCCCGCAGACGAATTGGAGGTCGCCTGTAGGAGCGCACGACGACGGGGTCTGGGCAGATACGACCGACGTCGCCAAAACCAGCAACAAGCCCAGAACAGTCAGTGCTCTCATGTGCGACGCTCGAGGAATCAGGGCCGCGCCCTCGGGCCTGTCACCTGAGGGCTAGCCCACGGCTGATTCCTGATTCCTGTCTCCTGATTCCTGATTATCCTACGTTACGAATGTCTACTGATGAAGCGCGCCTCGCCATCGATGCCGTCTGGCGGATCGAGGCGCCGAAAGTCATCGCCGGCCTCGCGCGAATCGTCCGAGACGTCGGCGTCGCCGAAGATCTCGCCCAGGATGCGCTCGTGGCCGCGCTCGAGCAGTGGCCGTCGGCCGGCATTCCCAACAACCCTGGCGCGTGGCTCATGGCGACGGCGAAGCATCGCGCGATCGATCTGCTGCGCCGCAAGACGCTGCTCGATCGCAAGCACCAGGAGCTCGGCTACGAGATCGAGATCGAGCAGTCGCTCACCGCGCCCGATCTCGACGCCGCGCTCGATGACGATGTCGGCGATGATCTGCTGCGGCTGGTCTTCACCGCCTGCCACCCGGTTCTCTCGACCGAAGCGCGAGTCGCGCTGACGTTGCGCATGCTCGGCGGCCTGACCACCGACGAGATCGCTCGCGCGTTTCTTTCCTCAGAGCCGACCATCGCGCAGCGCATCGTCAGGGCGAAGAAGACGCTCGCCAAGGCCAACGTCCCGTTCGAGGTCCCGCGCGGCGCCGACCGGGCCGCGCGACTCTCGTCGGTGCTCGAGGTGATCTATCTGATTTTCAACGAGGGCTACTCGGCGACGGCAGGCGATGACTGGATGCGCCCGGCGCTGTGCGAGGACGCCCTCCGTCTCGGTCGCGTGCTCGCGGGACTCATGCCGCAGGAACCAGAGGTGCACGGCTTGGTCGCGCTGATGGAGATTCAGTCGTCGCGGTCGCGCGCCCGCATCGGTCCCGGCGGCGAGCCGATCCTGCTGTTCGATCAGAATCGCATGCTCTGGGATCGCCTGTTGATTCGACGCGGCCTCGCCGCGCTCGAACGCGCAGAGGCGCTCGGTGGTCCACCGAGTCCGTACGTCCTGCAAGCCACGATTGCCGCCTGCCATGCGCGCGCCCGCACGCCCGAAGACACCGACTGGGCACGCATCACTGCCCTGTATCAGCAGCTGGCGCAGGTCGTGCCGTCGCCGATCGTCGAGCTGAATCGCGCGGTGGCCGTCGGCATGGCCTTCGGCCCGCAAGCCGGCCTCGACCTCGTCGATGCGCTCAAGGAAGACCCGGCGCTCAAGGACTATCACCTGCTCCCGAGCGTGCGCGGCGATCTCTTGAAGAAGCTCGGGCGGATCGACGAAGCTCGCGTCGAATTCGAGCGCGCTGCCAGCCTCACGCGCAATGCGAAAGAACGAGAGCTGTTGATGAAACGAGCCGCTACATAGCTGTCGTTCACAGTTCAGAGTTCACGGTTCACAGTTTAGGGTTCACAGTTCGGAGTTCATTGTTCACGGTTCCGCGTGAGGAGTCACTCGTATTGCCTGATGACTTCTCACGCGAACTGTGAACTGAGAACGTCGAACTTTGAACATGGAACCGTGAACTCTGAACCATGAACCGTGAACTCAGCGAAGTACGAATTTCTGTGCGCGGCGATTGGTGACGATCTCCGCCGTATACAGGTTTCCCTTCGAGTCGGCGGCCATGTGATGGACGATGTCGAAGTCGCCAGGGTTGGGCCCGCGCATGCCGATCGTGCCGATCTGCGTGAGCGACTGGCGATCGAACACCGCCACCTGCATCGGGCCGGAGTCGACGACGTAGAGAAATCGCTGCGGCTTGTCCTGTGAAAAGGCAAAGCCCGCCGGCACCGGGGTCACCGTGCCTTGTTGCGCCAGACGCACCTGCTTGAGAAACTTCCCCATCGTCGTGAACGTCTGGATGCGATTGTTGGTGCGATCGGCGACGTAGACGACGCCGTCGTTCGAGACCTTCACGGCGTGCACCAGCCCGAACTGTGGCGGCCCATCAGGTCCGCCCTGGTTTGGCTGCGGCGTCGCCGGGTTGGGCGCCATCGCTGCGGGCGGCATGTTGCCGAATGCCCCCCATGTTCGCTTGAACTTTCCCGACCCGGCGTCGAACACCACGACGCGCTGATTGCCGTAGCCGTCGGCGACGTAGAGCTCGTTCGTCGGGGTGTGCACGAACGCGTCGGCGGGCTGATGCACGTTCGTCATGTCGGCGTTGCCGGTGCTCTGTCCGCGCTTGCCGATCTGGAACACGAGCTTTCCCTGTGGCGTGAACTTCAGAATCATGTCGTCGCCGCTGCCGGCACCCGTTGGCTTCGGCCATCCGCCGTTGCCGCTGATCCAGACGAAGCCCTTCGCATCGACGGTGATGCCGTGTTCGCGCTCGGGCCAGTCGAACCCTTTGCCGTCGCCGCCCCAGCTGCCAAGCAGCTTTCCCGACGTGTCGAATTCGAGCACCGGCGGCGCCGCATTGGCGCGTTTGTCCGCGGGAATCGAACGCGGCCGGTGCAGCACCCAGATGTGATCGCGGCCGTCCACGGCAATCGATGACACTTCGCCGAGTACCCAGTTGTTCGGCACGACCGGCCAGCTCGGGTCGACCTGAAAGGTCGGCGGCTTCACCGTGCCGCTCTGCTGCGCCGACGCGGCGATCACCCAGAGGCTGCAGGACACCGCGACCACGAATCGTCGAGTCATGCGCGAGATTGTAATGGGGTCGGGAGTCATTTTACGTAGTTCGTAATGACTCCCGACCCCATTTCCATTTCCCCCCTGGTGCTACTGTTACGCCATGAGATTCGCCATCGCACTGCTGATTCCGCTCGCTGCCCTCGCGACGTCACTGCGCGGAGGTGGTCCGGCTAAAGCCGGACCCCACGAACTGGGCGGATCCCACGAACTCGGCGGACCCTACGAACTGTCGCAGCGAGGCGCGGCAGCCGGTCGGACAACCGCGCGCGTCGTTGCCGCGGCGAACACATTGCTCGCGACGCTCTCCGACCCGCAGCGCACTCAAGCGACGTTCGCCTTCAACAGCCCGCAACGGACGGGATGGTCCAACCTTCCGACGGGCGCCTTCCGGCGCAACGGACTGCGCCTCGGCGACCTGACGCCGCCGCAGCGAGCGGCCGCGATGGCGCTCGTGGCCGCCGCGCTGAGCGGCGAGGGCTATCAGAAGGTCACCGACATCATGAACGCCGACGAGGCGCTCAAGAACGCGCGTGGCGGCCGCACCGGTGGACGGCAAGGCGGAGGTGGAGTCAACTTCGGCGCTGACGAGTACTACCTGGCGCTGCTCGGCACGCCATCGCCAACGGCGCCGTGGCTGATTCAATTCGGCGGCCATCACCTCGCCATCAACGTCACGGTCGTCGGCGGCTCGAGCGTACTGACGCCCAGCCTTCCGGCGACGCAGCCCGCGAGATACACGCTGAACGGTCGCACGATTCGACCGCTCGGCGACGAGAACGACAAGGCGTTTGCGCTGATGGGCACACTCGACCCGGCACAGCGCAAGCAGGCGATCCTCCCCTACCAGGTGCGCGACCTCGTGCTCGGGCCCGGTGAAGACGGCAAGGTGATCCAGCCCGAAGGCATCACCGGCACGGCGCTGAACGCCAACCAACAGGCGATGCTGCTCGACATCGCGCGCGAATGGGTGGGCATTCTCAACGACGAGGCGGCGACCGCCAAGATGGCCGAGCTCAAATCCAACCTGCCCAAGACCTACTTCGCCTGGAGCGGCGCGACGGAAAACGGCGGTCTCGCCTACTACCGGATCCAGGGGCCGACCGTCGTGATCGAGTACGCGCCGCAGCAGGGCGATCTCGATCACATCCACACGATCTATCGCGACCCGACCAACGACTACGGCGCGAAGCTCGCGACCCGATGACCCCACGCCTTCGTCTGCTGCTCGGCCTCGTCCTTGTCATCTCCGGTACGGTCGCACCCGCCAGTGCGCACCGTCTCGACGAGTACTTGCAAGCGACCCGACTCGGGATCGAGCGCGAGCGTCTCCGGGTCGAGATCAATCTGACGCCTGGTGCCGATATCGCCTCGCAGATTGCCGTGCTGATCGATATCGATCGAAATGGGGTCATCTCCGACGCCGAAGGCGCCGATTACGTTCGCCGGGTCGTGGAAGCCGTGACGCTCTCCGTCGATGGCCGCCGCGTGCCGATCCGTATCGACGGTCACGAGTTTCCTGATGCAGCGGCGATGGCGGCTGGAGTGGGAACGATTCGAATCCGCGGTTCCGCGACGCTGACGACGGGCGCCGGCCGTCATCATCTCGCCTACTCGAACGGACATCTTCCGCAGCTGAGTGTGTACCTCGTCAACGCGCTGGTGCCTTCCGATCCTCGAGTCGCGATCGGTGTGCCCCGCCGCGATTACGTGCAGCGCGCGCTGGAGGTCGATTTCAACGTTGAAGGAGATGCGGCATGGGCCAAAGCCGCATGGGTCGCGATCGCGCTGTGCCTCACAGTCGCGCTTGCTTGGCGTCGTCAGCGGTCTTCGCTATCCTCGATCCATGTCTGGCTTCCACGTTCACGGTATTCGCTATCAGATACGCGACCTCGCTCGAGCCATCGAGTTCTATACCCGTGTGCTCGGCTTCGAGCTCAAGCACCAGGCGGGAACGGCGTTCGCCAGCGTCTCGTGTGACGGGCTCGATGTGCTGTTGAGTGGTCCCGGCAGCTCCGGCGCTCGACCACTTCCAGACGGTCAATCTCAGGAGCCCGGCGGCTGGAACCGTTTGGTGCTTCGCGTCGAAGACCTGGTTGCCCGCGTCGCCGCTCTGCGGGAGCGCGGCGCGCGCTTCCGCACCGATATCATCGCCGGCCCCGGCGGCAAACAAATCCAGCTGCTCGATCCGGACGGCAACCCGATCGAATTGTTCGAGCCCGCAAAAAGCTAGAGCGGTCCTTTGTCCACGGCGAGTTGGCTCGATTCACGATGCACTCGGGACCAGGGACCAAGGACCAAGGACGGACCTGGGACCAAGGACGGACGAAGAACCAAGCACCAAGGCCCGGGGACCGCCGCGCCACACGAAGAAGCAGAAACCGTCCTAGAACTCAGCCTGCACGCGAACCGCCACAGCGCGGGGTGGGGCGAGCGCCGTTCCCGAAAAGAGTCCGGCGAAGTTGATCACGTTCAGGCGGTTGGTCACGTTGAGCACATCGGCCTGGACGCGAACGCGTCTCGTATCGCGTTGCACGAGGACGATGCCGGCTGATGCATCGACCGTGAAGGACGGACGAAGACGGCCACGGTCGAAGTCGACGCGATCGACGATGCGCGGACCGAACTGCGCTTCGGCCTCGTCCCGATCGCCGTCGAATTCCTCAACGGGAAGGCCGCTGCCGTAGGTCCCGGCAACGGACACCCACGTGCGCCGTGGCAGCTGGTAACTCGCACGTCCGCGGACCGTATGCCGCTGATCCTGCGATATTGGGAAGCTGCTTTCCTCGTCCGACGGTTCCAGCAGATCGTCGTCGAGCAACAGGCCTCCGGTGATCGGCAGATAACCACGGCCCTTCATATAGGCGTAATTGAACGAACCTGACAGGGCTCGCCATCGCGGCACGTCCACCTTCAGCTCCGTACCATGGATGCGGGCGCGGTCGAACGCGATCGGAAAGCTGACGCCGGTGTTCAGCAGCACGTCGTCGTCGGCGAACTGCGTCATCCGGCGGGCGAACTGGGTGACATCGACGCGGAGCGCTCCAAACAGGCGCTTCGACAGACCAACGTCGAAGAAGTGCCCACGAGACGGCCGCACCGGGAAACGCACGACCTCCTCGCCGAGCGCATCGAGCTCGCCCGCGCTCGCGAGCAGGAGGTTCTCGGTCGCCGGTGTCTGGAACGCGCGATCGTACGACGCGCGGACCACGAGATCCCCGGTCGATGGTGCCCATGCGATCCCAAGGCGCGGGCTGACAGCGCTATCGCTGACGAGCAGACGGTAGTGATCCCATCGCAGGCCCGCAGTCACCGTGATCGCTCCCAGACGCATCTGGTCCTGCACGAACAGGGCCTGCTCGCGGTCGTCGCCGCGGCCGTCGAACGTCAGGCTGGGAAGCGTGCCCGGTGCGAAACTGGCCGCATCCGTGATCTGATAGCGAAACGATTCGCGCAATGATCCAAAGACGACGTCGCCGCCTAACTTCCACTCGTGGCGCCCTCGCATCGTCGCAACCGTCGCCTTGACGTAGGTCTCGCGCAGACCGCGATCCTGGTAGGCGAGGATCGGCGTCGAGCGTTCGTTCGAGGTCAACGCCGCCGTGAGATCGCGTACGAGTCCGCGCACATCGACGAGCGTCGCGCTGGTGAAGAGACGCTGATACGAGAACTGACCGCTGGTTTCACGGGTGCTGCGGTCCTGACGCTGGCCGGCCTTTTCCTGCACCAATTCGTTCGGCACCACGAAACCGGCGCGGCCATAACGAACGATGGCGCCGACGCGGTCGCTGGCGCTCAGTTCCTGCTCCACGTGGGCGGCGAGCTCCGACGTCGTGCCGTGGTTGGTCACCGGCTCTTCGACCGGCGGATCGAGATACCGGTTCGTCTTGCCGACACTCGCGCTTCCACCGATCGAGCCGCCTGTCCACCCATACTGGGTCGAGCCGTAGCCGCTCGCGGTATCAAAGCTGCCGCCCGACAGCACCAGCGTGCTGTGGGCACCGCGCTGGGCCTGACCGGCGGTGACGACCTCGATCACGCCACCGAGCTTCCTTCCATACTCGGCCGGGTAGCCGCCGGTGAGAATGGTCATGGCGTGGACTTCGTCCGCCCCAAGCTCCGGTGCGAACGATGGCGAGCGGTTGTCGGTCAGCGGTAGACCATCAACCACGTACTGAACCTGGTACTCGGAGCCGCGTGGATGCAGCACGCCGTTGGCTTCGAGCAGCCAGCCGGGCTGCGTGTTGACCAACTCGGGAATCGAGCGACCCGGAAGCGCCGCCAGACGCCGCTGCGCGAGCTCGGCCCCGATCCGATTGGTCGTACTCGTGCCACGCAGATCCAACAGTGTCTCGCTGGTGTTCACCGTGACTTGCGCTTGAATCGGCGCAACCCCGAGCGTGACGCGGAAGTCGGTGGGAAGCGACGACTGGATATCGACCAGGCCCGTGAACAGCGCGAAGCCGTCTCTCGACACCGCGATGCGGTATCGCCCGAACGGAAGCCGCCTGGCGACGAGTCGCCCGTCGTCGCTCGTCTGCAGGCTCTCGCGGACTTGATTCGCTTCGCTAATCAGTTCCACCGCGCTCGGCACGGGAAGCCCGGCCGGATCGGTGACGAGCAGATGCAGTTCGCCCGTGCTCGCTTGCGCGAATTGAAGGGCGAGCAACGACACGGCGAGCAGCGTGCTCACAGAGGGTGATTCTACCGTTCAGTCGACTTTAGACCGACGTTGACGACTGGCCGAGCAGACGTCCGATGTTCTCCCGGTTGAAGAACGAACCGGGATCGATCATCTGGTTGCGTGCCTTGATCATCCGAGTCGCCTCTTCCGGGTTGTTCCTGACGGCCGCGCGCAGCGCGAGTGCCGTCGGCGGCATCGGCGGGAAACGGGCTTCCTGGATGTTCTGATCGTAATCGGCCGCTGATGCGGCGTTCCGTTGTGATTCGTAGTCGGCCAGGGCATCGTCCATCGGCCGTCGCCCAGCGAAGCCCTCGCCGATCGCGGTGGCCAGCAGTTCGGCGTCGCGCCATCCATCGCAGATCCCCAATGCCAGGAACGGATCCTTGTGCAGACCGGCATCGCCGACGAGCGCCCAGCCCGGGCCGTACGGCTTTCGGTAGAAATTGGGGAGATCCGACGCGCCGTAATAACGCTCCTGCTGCCGGCCGGCGCGGATGCGATCCGCGAAGTCGGGCACGATATCGAGCGTCTGCATGAACGCGCCGTTGATGTCGCGCCGGACCTCCGCGAACTCCTCGATCGGTGCGCCGACGAAGACGGCGAACAGGCCATCCTCCGTTCGGAAAGAAAAGATGACGCGCCGCTGCTGCGAGCGCACATACAACTCGAACTCCTCGGTCTCGACGTCGCTCCAGTAGCCGAAGTAATAGCAGAGCACCGTGTCCACGTGGTTGTAGATCCGTGCGTCCATGGCTCGCGCCAATTGCGAACGGCGGCCGTCGGCACCGACAGTCAGCGTGGCACGTTCGTCGATCTCGGTGCCGGTCGACGTGCGGCCGCGAACACCGACGACCCGTCCATCGGTGAGCACGTACTCGGACACTGCGATGCCTTCTCTGAACTCCACTCCGCTCTCAATCGCCGCGTCGATCAGGATCTTGTCGAGCGTCGTTCGACGCGGACCGTAGCCCCAGGGCAGGCCGTCCTCGATCAGATTGCCGACGCGCAACGGGAAGTCGCCGAAATCGATGACCATCCTCGAGACCGCCGGGGTACGCACGGCGACGCGCTCCAGCAAACCCCAACTCCGGAGCCGACGCGGACCGTGGCGATGAACGAAATGACCGTGCGGGATGTCGCTCGGAAACGTCGAGCGGTCGAGCAGGAGCACCTTCGCGCCTTGCCGTGCGACGAGCATGGCCAGCGCCGCTCCGGCACACCGCGCGCCGACGACGATGACGTCGAACATGGATCGGCCCTGAGGGACGTCCGCAGGATAGCAGAGAGCCGGAAGTGTTACCTATGTCCCCGGAATGGGGTGTAACCGATGTGTCCGGAATGGACTAGCGAAGAATGGTCGGGGCGACTGGATTCGAACCAGCGACCTCTCGGTCCCGAACCGAGCGCTCTACCAAGCTGAGCCACGCCCCGTCGAAACACCAAGTCTACCACGCACGAGCGAATGCACGAGCATCGTGTTAACTTAACGCTCCATGCCGATCTACGAGTACGAGTGCAAGGCGTGTGGCCATCAGTTCGAGCAGTTGATACGAACCGGCGACGTGGCCGCCTGCCCCTCGTGCAAGGGCCAGGATCTGACGCGGCTGCTGTCGCTCTCGGCGGTCAGCTCGGAACACACGCGACAGCTCAATTTCAACAGGGCGCGCGCGCGGGCCAAGCTGGTGCAGCGCGACAAGGACGTCGCGCAGGCGGAGTACGAGAAGAAACATCGGGAAGAGGGGCACTAAAGGTCCGGCTAAAGCCGGACATACAGCACAGCGCACGCACTCATGGCTGCGCGACGAGCTTCACCCGGAGCTTGCTTGTGTATGGAATGGCGGCGATCCGTTCCACCCCACCGCGCATACGCGCGGCGGGGACCCCGGCCAGGCGGCGCGATCAGCGGAGTACTAAAAACGCGCTGGAGGCTTCGCCGCACGGCAACGGCGTGGCCATCAGCTGGGATAAACGTGTGCCTCCCTGGAGTAGCCGGAAGCGCGTTTTTTCCGTGCCGACTCAGGGTCGCCGACGTTCCATACACAAGCGAGTTCCGGGTGTGTACCGGAGTCAGGGCCGCCTGAAGGCGGCCCCTACGATCTGTTCAGTCGCTACGTCCGATCGGGTGCGACGGGCTCTCCCAACGTTAGACCTTCGACGAACGCGAGCGCGTCGTAGGCGGTCATGTCGGGCTGCAGCGGCGTGATCGAAATGTAGCCGTCGCGCACGGCCTGATAGTCCGAGCGGTCGTGCGGCTCCCACTCGTTCTGCCCTTCCTCAATCCAGTAATACGGCTTGTGGCGCGGATCGACCCGCTCGCCCACCGTCGTCACGTGATTGCGCTTGGCCTGCACGGTGACGCGGAAGCCCTTGTTCGGGCCCCTGGGTGTGTTGATATTGAGGAACGTGAATTTCGGCAGGCCGCGCTCGAGCACGGCTTGCGCGGCTAAGGCCGCCGCGACGGCAGACGGCCCGAACTCGCATTCGTCCTTCACCCGCTGCGTCGACACCGCGATGCTCGGAATCTCCAGCAGCGCCCCTTCCAGCGCCCCCGACACGGTCCCCGAGTAGGTCACGTCGTCGCCCAGATTCCATCCCTTGTTGATCCCCGAGACGATGAGATCCGGCTTCGTCTTGAACACCTGGGTGATGGCGAGATTCACGCAGTCCGTCGGTGTGCCGTCGACGGCAAACACGTTCGGGCCGATCTCGTCGATGCGCAGCGGACGACGCAGCGTCAACGCATGGCCGATCGCGCTGGCCTCCTGAATCGGCGCGACGATGATCACGTCGCCGAGCGGCAGCAGAGCGTCGGCGAGCGCTCGAATCCCTTCGGAGTGCACGCCATCGTCGTTGGTCACCAGAATGCGGGGCATTGCCAGTGATCGTATCAGAGTCGTTCGGCGTTCCGGTTCAACAGACCGGTGTGCGTCTGCATGGTGACCAGCAGCGCCGCAGCTGTTCCCGCGAGTGCCGCACCAGTGCTGAATGCAATCGACGGTCCGAAGCGTTCGTAGAGCACGCCGAACGCGATGCTGGCGAGCAGTGTGCCCACGCCGAGCGCTGCGTTGTACAGACCGAAGGCGAGGCCATGTCGTCCGGCCGGCGTGAGATCGGCGACCAGCGCCTTCTCGGCGCCTTCAGTCAGCGCGAAGTGGATTCCATAGACGAGGAACAGCACGACGTAGGTCGACCCGCTCGAGTCGCTCGCGAATCCCAGATACACCAGGGCATAGATTGTCCAGCCAAGCGCGATGACACGCGCGCGGCCCAGTCGATCCGAGAGACTGCCGCCCCACGTCGAAAGCGAGGCCTTCACGATGTGAAGAGCGGCCCAGAGCAGCGGGACGAAGGTGACGCCACCAAGGGCATCGGACAGCCGCAGCAGCAGGAACGCATCCGCCGAGTTGCCAAGGCTGAACAACAGGATGATGCCCAGCACCACGTACAGCGACGTTGGCAGTGGCGTCGGTCGCTCGCGTCGTTCGACCCGATCGGATCGCGCCTGATGGCCGTCACGTTGATCGGGCTGGCGCGGCTGATCGGGCTCCTCGACGAGAAACAGCGTTGCCACCGCCAGCGCGCCAGGGATCGCCGTCAACGCGAACAGCAGCCGATACTGCCCGGGAAGGAAGTACAGAAAGACGGTGGCGACGATCGGACCGACGATCGCGCCGGTGTGATCCATCGCGCGATGAAAGCCGAAGATGCGTCCGCGTGAGCTCGCATCGGCAAACCGATTGAGCATCGCGTCGCGCGGCGCACCGCGTAACCCCTTCCCGGTACGATCGAGAACGCGGATCGCCAGCACCTGGGTCCAGCTCGTCGTCATGGCAATCAGCGGGCGTGCGGCGGACGACAACGCGTAGCCGAGAAGGACGATCGGGCGTCGCTGGCTTCGCCGGTCCGACCACCAGCCCGAGAACAGCTTCAAGAGACTGTTGACGCCCTCGGCCACGCCTTCGATCACGCCGAGCGACACCGCGCTCGCGCCGAGCACGCGCGAGAGGTAGACCGGAAGCAGCGGATAGATCACTTCGGTCGCCGCGTCGGTGAACAGGCTCACGAACCCGAGCAACCAGACCGGACGAGGAATCGTGGAGGGCTTCGGACGCATGCCGTGACGATCAGTAGACGGTGCGTTCCGCGTGCGTGTCCTTGGTCGCCAGACTGAATCGTGGCTGCGTCTCGGCCCCGGTCAGCACGAGCGTCGCCGCCTCCTCGCCGACCGCGGGGCCGTGCTTGAAGCCGTGACCGGATCCGCCACCCACGATCCACACGTTGTCGTGATCCGGATGGCGATCGATCAGAAAGTCGCCGTTCGAGGTGTTCTCGTACTGACAGACGCGGGTTTCGACGATAGGCGCCCTGGCCAGCGCGGGGAACCGCTGCGCCAGCCAGTCGCGGGCACGAGAAACGGCGGCGGCATCGGCGACTCGATCGTCGGAGTCGGGATCGATCGAAGGACCGTGTTCGTCGATGCCGACTTTGAGGCCGCGGTCGTCGAGATCCGGCACGCCGTAGATGCCGGCCGAGAAATCGACCCATGCGGGCGTGTGCGCCGGACCGAAGCGATCGGTTCCAGACAGTGTTCCGAAGTACAGGACCGTCTGACGGGTGGGCCTGATTCGCCCCGCGAGCAGCGCGGGAAACACGCGTGGAAGCCACGCGCCACACGCGAACACGAATCGATCGGCCTCGAGCGCTCGGCCATCGTCGAATCGAACCACATGCATCTGCCCGGACGGTGGCTGGACGCAGCCGCGCACGTACCGCGCTCCTGCTTGCTCGAGCTCGGACACGAGCGCCCTCACGGCGCGCCGCGCCATCAGCACGCCACACTCCGGTTCCAGGAGCGCGCCTGGCAGGTCACTCACATCGAGGTGAGGAAACCGCTGTCGAAGATCCTTCGGCGTCAGCGCCTCGACAGGGAGCCGTTCGTTTTCGAGGGTCGTCCTCGTCGCCGCCACGTACGAATCGCCTTCCGGCGCCAGCCACAGGACGCCGGACCGATGCCACAGCGCCGCGCGGTTCGCGCCGAGACGCCGCTGCAGCTCGCGCCACTGCTGAAGCGAGCGCCACGCCATCCGCGTGTAGATGGCGTCGGGGCCATAGCCGCACCGGAGGATTCGCGAGTGATCGCCCGAGCTCGCGCGCGGATTGGCGGGGCCGTACGCGTCGACGATCGACACACGTGCGCCGGCCGCGTGCAGATGATGCGCGGTCCATGCGCCAAACACGCCAGCTCCAATCACGGCAACATGCATCA